>AUXO015642348.1_pt1 | contig 12528 bp, 6 predicted proteins | sample 768731 | NCBI WGS metagenome assembly AUXO01 (sample SAMN02715735, study PRJNA202380) | gut metagenome | biome: sheep rumen | host: Ovis aries | place: New Zealand: Palmerston North | reverse complement strand
CCAGATCCAGAAAGAGATACAGATAAGCCATTCCTTATGCCAGTAGAAGACGTATTCTCAATCACAGGTCGTGGTACTGTTGCTACAGGTAGAGTAGAACGTGGTATCCTTCATGTTAATGAAGAAGTTGAAATCGTTGGTATCCATGAAGACATCCGTAAGGTAGTTGTAACAGGTATCGAAATGTTCAGAAAGCTTCTTGATGAAGCACAGCCAGGTGATAACATTGGTGCACTTCTTAGAGGTGTTCAGAGAGATGAAATCCAGAGAGGACAGGTTCTCTGTAAGCCAGGTTCAATCACACCACACCACAAGTTCACAGCTCAGGTTTACGTATTAACAAAGGACGAAGGTGGACGTCATACTCCATTCTTCAACAACTACAGACCTCAGTTCTACTTCAGAACAACTGATGTAACTGGTGTTTGCGAACTTCCAGCTGGTACAGAAATGTGCATGCCTGGTGATAACGTAGAAATGACAGTAGAATTAATTCACAACGTAGCTATGGAGCAGGGTCTTCGTTTCGCTATCCGTGAAGGTGGACGTACAGTAGGTTCAGGTGCTGTTGCTACAATCATTGAATAATTTTAGTTTTCTTAAATAAAAAAGTTCTAATGTAATAAAAGGGTCATATCATGTGTATGCATGATATGGCTCTTTTGTTTTATGAGAAGATTATGAAATTTAAATAAGATGAAATGAGTTGCGGTTAATTAATAGAATTTTTCAATTAATAAATATATTTTGGTTGGAACCATACCATGAAATTAGAATTTATGGTACAATAATAAATAACATCAGTGACGGACATACATGTTCAAATGAACAATATACAATAGATGATAAGTGAGTATGAGGAAACAATATGGGAGAGTTGTTTGAAAATCAGAGAAACACAGCGATGCAGCGGGGAAAATATATCATCGCGTTTCTTGCTTTTTTGTGTATATGTTTAACATTTTTCTTTTCGGCAAATATTTATGCTGCAAGCAGACGTGAAAATAAGACCATTCGAGTCGGATATATAGACTATCGAAATTTTATTGAACAGGGAGCAGATGGAACTTATACAGGGTATGCAGTTGAGTATTTAGATAAAATTTCAGAGTATACAGGTTGGAAGTATGAATTTGTATATGATACTTGGGATAATCAAATGGAAGCTCTTAAAAATGGAGATATTGATTTGATGTGCCAGGCGCAAAAGACACCTGAACGAGAAAAAGATTATTTATTTTCCATGTATTCCATTGGTACAGAGTCCAATATGTTGTATGTACGAAATGATGATACAAGATATTATTATAATGATTATGAGAATTATGATGGCATGAAAATTGCTGTTCTAAGAGGAAGTTTTCAGAATTCTAAAATTCAGCAATATGCGGAGCGTGAAAATATAGCATTTCAATATTATGAATGTGATACAGCTGATGAATGTTTTACGGCACTTGATTCCGGAGTTGTAGATGCTGTGGAAATGGGCTCGTTAGACGGCAGAAGTGAGTATAAAGTGGCAAGTAAGCTGGGTTCGGAGCCATTTTACGCAATTACAGGGAAACACAACAGTAAAATCATGGAACAATTTGATAATGCATTGGAACAGATTTTGGGTGTAAATCCATCATATAAATCAGAGTTGTATAATAAATATTATGCAGATTTGTTAAATGGTTCACAAATTGTATTTTCCAGAGAGGAAGCAAATTGGTTAGCCAACAAATCTATATTGGATGTTGCAGTTGTTTCAAAAAGAGCACCATTCTCTTATGCAAATGAAAAAGGAGAAGCAGCTGGTATTTTAGTAGATATATGCAATCGTATTCAAGAAATGAGTGGAATAAAGATTCAATATCATATGATACCAGTGGGACAACGCTATGATGAATATTTAAAAGAGCATCCAGACTATATTATTGCAGGTGTTATTCATGAAGAAGTGGATACGGAAGACGAACTGTATGTTACTTCAGATCCATTATATCGGGATGAAGTTGTATTAGCGTGTGATCAAAATGTGCATTATGAGCAATATGATAAAAACTCAGAATTTTCTATTGCTATTCCAAAGAGCTACTTGGGATTAGAGCAATTTATCAAAAAAAATTATCCCAAAGTAATTATCAAAGAATATCCGGATACAGAAGGATGTCTGCGAGCAGTGAGAAACCATGACGTACAGTTTATTGCTCAAAATAAGAACGTAATACGTCCATATTTGCAGAATCCTCATTTTGAACAAATTGAAATGTTACCATCATATTTTATGGATGAAGATATATGTATTGCAGGATATAATACAGATGATAACAATATCTTTATAGATATAGCCAATAAATGTCTCGCTAATATATCAGATAAAGATAAGTCAGAATTTATTAATAATCGAACATTAGAAAGTACGTATCAATTATCCGCTTTCGATTTGTTTTATAAATTCCGAGTGTCAATTACAGTAATTATTGCATTACTGATTTGTATTATGTTAATTCTATATGTGTGGAATCAATCTCGTATTGGGAATTATGTAAAATTATCGGATAAGAACAGACAATTACGAATTGCGGTGGCACAGGCAAATAACGCAAATCAGGCGAAAAGTCAGTTTTTAGCTCGTATGAGTCATGAGATACGAACGCCAATGAATGCGATTGTGGGGTTAACAACACTTGCAGAAAAACACAAAGAAGATTCTGAAAAAGTTTCTGAGTATTTAGAAAAAATCACCTCGGCATCAAATGTGCTTTTGAATATTATTAATGATGTATTAGATATGTCAGCAATAGAAAGCAATAAAATTCAAATTGGAAAAGCACCTTTCGATTTAAAGGAGTTATTGTCTTCTATTTCAGCGATTTATTATGCGCAGTGTACAAAAAAAGGAATTTCATTTGAAATGGATACAACGCTAATTCGTGATGAATTACTATTAGGAGATGCATTACGATTGAATCAGGTATTGCTAAACTTAATTTCAAATGCGTATAAATTTACATCGCAAGGTGGAAAAGTATCCATACAGATTAAAGAATTAGAAGCCAGAAAAGATAAAAATATAATTTTTTATCAGTTTATAGTTCGGGATACGGGAGAGGGAATTTCTAAAGATATGTTAGAAAGGCTGTTTCAACCGTTTGAACAAGAAAATACGCAGACGGCAAGCAGACATGGAGGAAGTGGCTTAGGATTATCAATTACAAAGAATCTGATTGATTTGATGGGAGGTTCTATTTCCTGTGAATCAGAAAAGGGGAAAGGAACAACCTTTTATGTGTCGATTCCACTTGAAATTGATACCGAAAATGTCAAAGAACGTCAAGAATTTAACAATTTAAATGCAATTTTAATCGGAAAGAATATAGAAACACAAAAACATATGTTGGATTTATTAAACAGCATGGGAATTCAGTGTGATTCAATTCATTGTAAGGAAGATATTGCTAATATAACATTGAAGATAAATAAGATGCAAACACTGATATGTTTCATCGACTGGAATAGTACAGAAGAAGGAATAGTTCTTGCTGAGCAAATAAAAGAACAGTTTAAAGATGTTACAGTTCGAAAGGTAGTTACAGCATATGATATAGCAGAGGTACAGGGAAAACTTGATAATATGAAAGATTATGCATTTATTGAAAAACCTTTATTCCAATCGACTGTATTAGATTTAATGAAGAAAATTTCAAATGGAACAGATCAGGAGGTGTCCAAGATCGAAAAAGAATATGATTTTGAAAATAGAATAGTTTTACTGGCAGAAGATACAGATTTCAATGCAGAAATTGCAATAGAATTATTAGGATTGGTACACTTAAATGTAGAACGGGCGAAAAATGGACAGGAAGCCGTACAAATGTTCGAAAATAGTCCGGCAGGAAAATATCTTGCGATATTGATGGATGTACAGATGCCAATTATGGATGGATATGAAGCCACGAAGGCAATTCGAATGTTAGACAGGGAAGATGCTGGGCAGATTCCTATTATTGCGATGACAGCAAATGCTTTTACAGAGGATGTCAGTGCAGCAATCAATGCAGGAATGGATGGACATATTGCAAAACCAATTGACACAAAGGTGCTATATGAGACATTGCATAAATTGATTTAATAGAAGAGAATAGAAAGGATAACAATGGATTATCAATTTTCATATCAGGAATCAGAAGTGTCTGCCCAGAAGGATAGAATTCGGGCAGCACTGAGCGAAAAAAAATCAGAATTGGTGATTAAAAATGTCAACTATTTAAATGTATTTTCATGTGAGTTTGAGTGTGCAGATGTAGCGATTGAACAGGGAAGAATTGTTGGCATTGGTTCCTATCAGGGAATACAAGAAGTAGATGGAACAGATAAATATATCGTTCCGGGATTTATAGATGGACATATGCATTTAGAGAGTTCAAGTGTATATCCAATGGAGTATGCGAAGGCTGTTATACCCCATGGTACAACGGCGGTTGTTGCAGATCCACATGAGATTACAAATGTATGTGGAATGTATGGGTTTGAATATATGTATCGTGCAACGGAAACCAATGATTTAGATTTCTTTTTTATGTTGCCTTCCTGCGTTCCAGCAACACAATTTGACGAGAGTGGCGCAGATTTTACCATAGAAGATATGCGAGAAGTATTACAAAAATGCAACAAACGTGTCTTAGGACTGGCGGAAGTTATGGACTATCCGGGCGTATTAGCAGGTGAGCAGAAGGTGCTTCATAAGATTTCGATGACACAAATGAACCGTGGAAAGGTAGATGGACATGCACCGGGATTAACAGGAAAGCAGTTAAATGCATACAATACAGCCGGAATATATACAGACCATGAATGTTCTTCAATGACAGAGGCATTGGAAAAGCATCGTAATGGTGAATGGATTATGGTTCGGGAAGGCACAGCTGCGCATAATTTAGAACAGCTTATTCCGATTTTTGAAGATAAATATTTTCGAAGGGTATTATTGGTAACGGATGACAGACATCCAGGGGATTTGATTACAGAGGGACATATTGATTATATAATCAGACGTGCGATTGAATTAGGAGCTAAGCCTGAAAATGTATATACATGTGCATCTTTGCATGCAGCGCAGTGTTTTGATTTGCAGCAAAGGGGGGCAATTAGTCCGGGATATTTGGCAGATTTTGTTTTATTAGATGATTACAAAAAAGTCAACATAGAAGCTGTGTATAAAAATGGAAAATGTGTATATTCCCATTCAGATATGGTGGAATCTGTGGAAAAGAGGAGTACAGTTGTAGAAAATGTACAGAAACAGGAAGCATTACATATGAAAGTATATGATACCATGCATATGAAAACGGTTACTGCGGATGATTTTGTATATGATTCACCGAAGAAAGTAATCGGAATTATTTCTAAGGAATTGATTACGACAGATCAAGGTGAGGCGGATGCCATTGATTTCAATAAAGATATTATTAAATTATGTGTTGTAGAACGTCATAAAAATACAGGAAACATAGGAAAAGCATATGTAACAGGATATGGACTGAAAGAAGGGGCAATTGCAACAACAGTTGCGCATGATTCTCATAATGTAATTGTGGCAGGTGTATCAGAAGAAGATATGGCATGTGCAGTTATGAAACTAAAAGAAATGGGAGGAGGAATGGTTGTTGTTCATAATCAAAAAGTATTAGGACAGTTGGCATTTCCAATTGCAGGTTTAATGTCTGATAAATCTGTGGAGTATGTTGCAGAGCAGATGGACCATTTAAAAGTGATATGCAGAAAGTTAGGAATTGCAGAAGGAGTAGATCCATTTATGACGCTATCATTTTTATCATTGCCTGTCATTCCAAAGTTAAAAGTTGTTACACGCGGAGTTGTTGATGTAGAAAAATTTGAATTATTATAAAGCGTACAATATAAAACATAAAATATTTAAGCATTGATAAAAAATAAAGAAGGAATACAGAATAAAATATTTTGTATTCCTTCTTTATTTTTTTATTTAAGTAAATGACAGTAAATCAGATAAATATATATTTATCTGGTCGCATAGATATTGTCATAATAGTTTAAGACTCAGTTCGACTCCATCGACCGGATGCACCACATGGTAATACAAGCTCATTGCTTGTAACAGGAAGACCAACTTCATTTGCTTCAACATGTCCATTAAATTTCTTTAATGCGGTGGCTATCATATAATGTAATACGGCCGGTTGTAATCCGGTTGTATACGAGTTAATTAAGAAGAATAAAGGTTCATCTGTTAATAACTGTGCACACAGTTCAACGAGCGGATAAATGGCATCTTCAATTTTCCAAATTTCACCCTTTGGACCACGACCATAAGATGGAGGATCCATAATAATTCCGTCATAGTGGTTACCACGACGAATTTCACGTTGTACAAATTTAACACAATCATCGACAATCCAGCGAATAGGACGATCTGCCAAATTAGAAGACACAGCATTTTCTTTTGCCCAATTAACCATACCTTTTGATGCATCTACGTGTGTTACCTGAGCACCTGCAGCGGCACAGGCGAGAGTGGCACCACCTGTATATGCAAATAAATTTAAAACTTTAATTGGTTTATCAGGATTGTTTTGTTTTGCTTTGACAATTTTTTCACCAAACCAATCCCAGTTTGCAGCCTGTTCAGGGAAAAGTCCTGTATGCTTAAAACTAAAAGGCTTCAAATTAAATGTTAATTCAGGTGTGAATGAAGGAGACTGATAATGAATCTGCCATTGTTGAGGCAAATCGAAAAATTCCCACTCGCCGCCGCCTTTATTACTGCGGTGATAATGACCGTTCATGCGTTTCCAGCCCTTTAGTGTCTTTGGGGTGTTCCATATAACCTGAGGGTCTGGACGAACCAAAAGATAATCGCCCCAACGTTCCAGTTTTTCTCCTGTAGATGTATCTAAGACTTCATAATCGTTCCAGTGGTTTGCTATAAACATTGCTTACTCCTTTTTGTGTTGATATAATGAAAGAAAATATCATAATATCAATGCTTTATTCGTGAATCAAATAGGTATGCTAAGCCGTCATCAGATGTTATTCTAATATGCACATTAACAGTATGAATCTAAAAAATATCAAATAAAAGATTTATCTGTACTACATTGAATATAATTAAATGTCAGCAAAGCAGTTACTTCATTTTCTTCCAATATGTTACATTATATATGAAGAATGTAGGTTTTTCAATGTATGTTTTTGATGTTGTGGAAAGAAGGAGAAGGTATGAAGACAATACAGGTAGTTGCAGCAGTTATATCAATGAAAGAAGCAGGAAATACATTAATTTTTGCGACACAGAGAGGATATGGAGAATTTAAAGGTGGCTGGGAATTTCCAGGAGGTAAAATAGAAGCGGGAGAAACACCGCAGGAGGCATTACGCCGGGAGATATTAGAAGAACTTGATACGGAAATTCAGGTGGGAGAACTTATAGATATAGTAGAATACGATTATCCACAATTTCATTTATCAATGAAATGTTACTGGTGTACAGTACAGCATGGAAATTTGATTTTGAAAGAACATGAAGCAGCAAAATGGTTGGATAAGAAACATATCTATGATGTGGATTGGCTGCCTGCCGACATTAATTTGGTAAAAAAGATAGCACAGTTACTATAAATAAAAGCCGTAAAAAATACTTGATAAGGTGTTTTTTACGGCTTTTATTAGGATATTGTTTGAGATGTCAATAAAAATGGCAGAGTATTATTTATAGCTGATAGAATGAGATTTGTTCATTAAGGTTATCGGCCATTGTATGTAATTTATCTGTAGAGTCATTTAAAATATTGATATTTGCATTTAATTCCTGCATAGAAGCAGTTGTTTCTTCTGAGGCAGCTGCATTACTTTCTGCAATAGTAGAAAGTGCTGTAATTGTAGATACAAGAGCACCCTTTGCTTGTGTTACTTCCACATTATGACTGCTAATCATATCTAATACTTCTTTGATCTGATTGATATAATCTAACAGTTGCTTTAATTCACTTGTAGACTGCTCCATAACAGAAGTCTGTTTCTGAGTAATATCCTTTAACTCATTAGCCATTTCAATATTTAATTGATTTTCAGAGTTTAGCTTGTCAACAACTTCACGAATATCCTGCGCTGAAGAAGCAGATTGCTCTGAGAGCTGTTTGATTTGTTCTGCAACAACGGCAAATCCCTTGCCGGCTTCACCGGCTCTTGCCGCTTCAATACTGGCATTCAATGAAAGGAGACTTGTTTGAGATGCAATATCATTAATCATTTCAACAGCTTTTACAATCTGGTTACTTGCATCTGCTGAATTTTCAATCTGTTTACCGATTTTATCAATAGACTTTGCAGTCTGGTTATTTGCATCCAAAAACTCTGTAAATGCAGTTCTTGTTTTGTTAGAGGAATCCATCATGGAGTGTACAACAGTTGCTGAATGATCAATATTTTCAGAAATGTTGTCAATTGCGGTTTCCATAGTTGTTACCTGTTTAGATGCATTGTCAAGTTCTTCTGCCTGTGTAACAGAACCGTGTGCAATCTCATCAATTGCATTGCTGATTTCACTAGAGGCAGTGTTGCATACACCTACAACTTCTTTTAATTCCGTTTCAGATTGTAATAATCCGGAATAATTTTCTTTGATTGCGGAAATATTTTCATACAATTTTGAACGAAGTGAAGTAACGTTAGAAACAACTTCACTTAATTCATCAGAACCTTGAGCGATACGTTCAAGATTAATGCCTTCTAACTGAATTGCACTCAAGTCGCCATTAGAGAGCTGACTTACAGAATGATTTGCAGCCTTTAAGGATTTATTAATGCCACGAATTACAAACAGAGTTAAGCATAAAGAAGCTGCTAAAACAATGAAGGATACGATAATAGATCCTACAGAAGATGATTGAATAACAGACATTACTTCGCTGTATTTTGTTGCACAGAACATAACACCAAATACTTCTCCGTTTTGTTCAACAGGATAATACAAACCAATATAACGTGTACCGTTAATATTGACATTATCATCTGTATAACGTTCGCCGCCAGCAACGCGGGAATAAATATCAGAATCGAGATTTTGTGTTAACATTTTTCCGTCAACTTTAATAGAAGAAGAATGAACCTTATCTTTTAAGTACATTGTATATTGATATCCTGTGTCTTGAGATAACATACTAAATAAAGATACAACTTCGTCTTTTTCAAATGTTGCAGATGATTGTGAAAGTGCAATTTCCATACCACGACCGGCACCGTAAAGATTCTGATAAGTGAGATTCATCAGATTTTTACGAGTGGATGTGATTGTTAAAATAGTTGTTACAATAAATAAGAGTAGAACCGGACCTACGGCCATACCCAGGATTTTGGCATTCAAGCCATTCCATTTTTTCTTCATATGATTCTCCATTCTGCAGATAAATAAATTAAAGTAAATTGTGGTATCTGCTCCACAGTGATGTAATGAATTTATAATGCCGCAAATATGTGTTTGGGATGATTTATAATAATGAAAAGTTCTTTAGAATGACATAGATTATTAAAGAAGAGTAATATTATAAATGTTTTATAAAATTTCATTGCAATACCTATTATAATAATAAATACAATTTTTTTCAATCCAATTGAATACATAGATTTATAAATATTGTAAATGAAATTATACAAAATGAATTTTACAAAAGAAAAACAGTATCTATTGAAAAGATAACAATAGATACTGTAAAACCAATAATTCTTTGCAATTAATAATTATAAAAATAATTGCGAAACTTTTTTTGCATCGAACGAAACAGATGATTCATGATTGACTTCAATCTGATATAAAGCATGTGCTGCGATATGTTCGGCGGCCTGCTCTAAATCACGAATACCGGTTGTATTTTCGAACAGTGTTATAATCTGATCAAGTCCGTCTTCCGTGACGGTACATTCACATTCCTCAAGTCCCATACGTTTTAAAACCTTAGGTAATGCAAATTTTGAAAAAATGATTTTCTTTTCATCTCGTGTGTAATCAGGAATGTCAATGACGGCAAAACGAGAAAGCAGAGGAGCACTAATTAAATCTTTGCTATTTGCAGTTGCAATTGGATACACGCCGACAGTTGGAATCAGACATTCCATGTAATTATCTGTGAATCCGAGATTATCAAGCAATGTCAATAGGACATCGGCAGGATTGCTATTTCCGTTTTTAGAAGCAGCCTTGTCAAGTTCATTGATAACAAATACCAGATTTGATTCTCCGGCGATATTAAAGGCATCCATAATAATACCTGGTTTTGCATTAGAATAAATACGAGGACTTCCGGTTAATTGTTCTGCATCATTAATAGAACTCATATCTAATGTTGTCCATGGTAATTTTAAAATTTTAGCGACTAAATAGGCAATTTGGGATTTACCGGTTCCGGCAGGACCAACCAAAAGAATTCCGTATGCCGGTAAAGTGTGTGTACGATTAATTTGGATAATTGTTTCAATGATTCTTTGTTTCACACGTTCCATACCAAACAATTCTTTATCAAGAATATTACGTGCTTCAACAGGATCAATAGATTCAAAATAATTACTCTTCCATTGAATATTTAACATAATAGACAGAGCACGCTGCGCATGCTTTTTCTCTTCAGCAGTAACTTCATTAGAGCGTGCAACGGCAAGATTTCGCTGTGCCCACAGATGAATATTATCAGGAAGCGTGCGTCCGGCACAAGTTAAAAAGTCAGAAATACTCTGCAGGCTTGTAAGACGTAAGCTGTCACCATGTTCAGGAGATTCTTCATCAGAAGGTTCATCGGCAGGAGCATTGCTGGCAAATAAACGCTCAATCATAAATTGAAGAAAGCCGTCCTGAGCTGAAAGTTTACTTCCTGCATTAAAACCAATCTCCTGAATTTTGTATACCGCATAACCTGTTGATAAATTTTCTCCGGTCATACGGACTTTGATATGATTTTCACCAAGCCATTTGATAAGATTTATAAAACGTGAATCAATTTGCAGGATGTCAGCAAGAGCATTTCCATCTTGAACTTCAAAAGAAAAAGCTGTTTGTTTGTTTTGGTTCGTAAATGTACCATTGGCGTGATGTTCCCATTGCTGTTGCTGATTATCTAAGACTAAAATAGGATGTGTGGCGGATGCACTTGTGGCATTTGAACGAAATGTCGTATAGGTGCACTTAAAGGTAGTAGGTGCTGTGGTTGCAGCATTTGCATCGTAAACAAGCATAATAAGTTCTCCAATCTGAAAATATACTTTATTAAAATGGACACCTTTCTAAAATGAAATGATTGATTATGGCAAATAATATAAGTAGAAACACAATATTATTATCTCTTTCGAGAAAATCTACAGGTGTCTTAATATTGCCATTATAGCATACTATACCAGGAAATGTGTATTGGTAAAATAATTCAATGCGTCCATTATATTAATATAGAAAAATAAGAAGCCCCGATACATTTAGTAGGATTCGGGTGTTAAAAGGTACATATTATGTTTCAATATGTCAAATTGCTCAAATTTAAACACGAACTCTGTTGTGAACGAATCTTCAAGAACAACCAACTTAAATCTCAGCAATGACTTCGATTCTGAGAAGTTCTAGGAGCTGGATTTTTATTTCATAAGAAATAAAACACTATGTGAGGATGCGCCCCTTGCAAAAGGAAGATATTACTGTGTAATTCGCCATCAATGTATGTTTTGAAGACCTTTTGAGACCTAAATCTTAATAGGTAAGAAATAACACAAAATATAAATAGGAAACGAACGTACTCTATAAAAATTACAATTAGGAATGAAATAAAGAATATATAGATATATTTAAAGTTTACATACAATTAGGATGTGAAAGCTGCAAGGTATATGAATAAACACATAAGTAGAAAAAAGAAAATAGACAATGATAAAAAAATAAGGTGGCAGATTAATATAGCTAAAAGAATGTATAAATCCAATAATTATAAATTATAGAAGATAGAAAAATATAAAACGAATCTGCAATATGGAGCTGATAAGAACTGTAAAAAGACATTTTATTAAAGAAGGATATATAGTAAAAGATAACATTAAGAAACAATAATATAGAATCAATCATAATAAACGGATATTTATATTTATGGAAGAAAAGGTAATTGCTAGTTAAGATAAACAATATGGGAAATTACATCAAAGCAAAGGCAGCAGTTATAAATAACAAAATACGATATAGAAAAAGTAAGGGTTATTTATCATATACATAATATGGATATTTTATAAAATAGAATTAAGATATAGAATAAAATGTAGAAAATTTAAGTTGTGTAAATTCTTTAAATTATAGAGTTTATGCGGTATTCATGGGAGATGTGAAATAAAAAATAAAAAAATGTAAAAAAGGTGTTGACATTCACAGGGGTGCGTGCTATTATAATGAAGTCGCGTGACTGACACGCAACACAAAATAAAATATGGAGAGGTACCGAAGTGGTCATAACGGGGCGGTCTTGAAAACCGTTTGTCTTCACGGGC
>AUXO012861549.1_pt1 | contig 12528 bp, 11 predicted proteins | sample 768731 | NCBI WGS metagenome assembly AUXO01 (sample SAMN02715735, study PRJNA202380) | gut metagenome | biome: sheep rumen | host: Ovis aries | place: New Zealand: Palmerston North | reverse complement strand
GCTATTTCAACAGCATTATCACCTCTAAAAGGAAGTTCTCCAGTTAAAAGTTCATACATTAAAATTCCCATAGAATATACATCACTTTGAATTGTAGCACCCTTACCTGAAGCTTGTTCAGGTGGTAAATAATGTACTGAACCCATAACTGAATTAGTTTGAGTTAATTGAGTACTATTAAGTGCCATAGCAATACCAAAATCTGTAATCTTAATTAAACCATTTTCTAATATCATAATATTTTGAGGTTTAATATCTCTATGAATAATATATTTATCATGTGCTGCACTCATACCATCAGTAATTTGTAACATGATATCAACTACTTCAGTAAGAGTAAGTTTTCCTCTTTGTTTAAGTAATTGTTTTAAATGTTTTCCTTTAATGTATTCCATTACTATATAATATGAACCATTATCTTCTCCTACATCGTAAACTTCTACGATATTTGGATGACTTAAACTTGAAGCAGATAAAGCTTCTCTTTGAAATCTTCTAACAAATTTTTCATCAGTAGCAAGATCTCCTCTTAAAACTTTAACAGCAACATTACGATCTAAAATTGTATCATAAGCAAGATAAACATTAGCCATTCCACCTTCACCGATGGTTTTCATAATTTGATATCTATCGTTTATCTTTTGTCCCTTCATTATCATTTACGAGCACCTTCCTTGTCTATGTATGCAATACTAATATTATCAAGGCCCCCACGTACATTAGCTTTTTTAACAAGCTTGATTAATTTATTTTCAACAGAAAGTTCTTCTTCATTAAGAACTCTTTCAATTTGTTCAAATGTTAACATATTTGTAAGTCCATCAGAACATAGCATAATTGCATCTACATCTGTTTCTACTTCAAACATATCCATTTCGCATTTATCTGTAGCACCAAGCGCTTTCATTAATACATTCTTCTTAGGATGATTAATTGCATCTTCTTCGCTCAATTCTCCAGTTTCAACTAAGAAATTAACTAATGTATGATCTTTAGTAACTTTCTTAAGCTTTCCATCTTTAAATACAAAACCAGAAGAATCACCAATATTAACAAAAAGAAGCATTTCTTTAGTTAATAAAGCCATTACACAAGTAGTTCCTAAACCTGCCGCTTCTGGATGTTCATTAGAATATTGAATAATCTTAGAATTAACTTCTCTAACATTCTCTCTTAACCATGCAATAGCATCTTGTTTAGTTCCTATTGTAGATAATTTTTGGAATCTTTCTCCTATTTGACTAATAACCATAGAAGAGGCAACTTCACCTGCTCTATGTCCCCCCATACCATCAGCAACAATCATTAAATGTTCTGAAGCTGCATTTTTAACAATGGTAACGGAATCTTCATTATGACTTCTTACTTTTCCAGTATCTGTTATATAAAACGATTTCATTACTTATTCACCTCATTTGCTCTAAGTTGTCCACATGCTGCATCTATTAAACTACCAAATCTACGTCTAACAGTTACGTTTATTCCACGTTTCTTCAATTGATCATAGAATTTCATCACTTGTTCATTTGAACTCTTTTTGAATTCAATATGACTTGTTTCATTGTAAGGAATTAAATTTACATATACATTTAAATTCTTTAATAAATCAGCTAGTTCATTAGCACAATCAAGTGAATCATTTACCCCATCTAACATTAGATATTCAATTGTAACTCTTCTATTTGTTTTATCTATATACTTGCTAATAGCATCAATTAATTTGTTTATATCATATGCTTTATTAACAGGCATAATTTTATTTCTTATTTCATTATTAGGTGCATGTAAACTAACAGCTAAGTTAGTTTGAAGATTTTCATTGCTATACTTTTCAATACCTTTGATTAAACCAGAAGTAGAAACTGTTATATGTCTTGCTCCAATAGCTATACCTTTTGGATCATTAATAATTCTAATAAATCTCATAACATTATCATAATTATCAAATGGTTCTCCAATACCCATAACTACCACTGATGAAATTCTTTCTTTAATCTCATCTTCAATCATAAGTATTTGAGTAACTATTTCAGAAGCAAGTAAATCTCTTACTTTCTTAAGTCTACCTGACTCACAGAAAACACATCCCATGTTACATCCTATTTGAGAAGAAACACAAACAGAGATACCATAGTCATGTCTCATAAGTACTGATTCAATTAAATTACCATCATGTAATTCAAATAAGTACTTAGAAGTATCTTCACTATCTTGTTTCTTTCTTAGTTTAAGAAGAGATATATCAAAGTCTTCTTTTAGCTTTTCTCTTAAAGATAAACTAATATTACTCATATCATCAAAGTTATAAACTCTTTTTTGATATATCCATTCAAATACTTGTTTAGCTTTAAATTTCTTTTCGCCAATACTAAGAAAGTATTCTTCTAACATTTCAATTGTATAATCAAAAATACTTTTCATATTTACACCCTACTCCAATTATACCAAATTACAATAAAAAAGAATAGTTATAATAACTATTCCTCTCGTAAATTCGCCTTGATTATCTTCTCTTCTATACCTGAAATAGACTCATAATATTCAGTTTCTACAGGTAAGTTTTTCTTCTTTAACTTATCTTTGATTAATTCAGATATAATTTCGTAAATAATTGTAAAGCATGGTACACCTATTAGTAATCCTATTACCTTGAAGAAACCACCAAATAACATGATTGCAAATAATACCCAGAAACTTGGTAAACCAACTGCATTTGATTGAATTCTTGGTGTAATTAAATTTGAATCTATTTGTTGTAAACAAATAATGAATAATACAAATATAATAGCTTTAACTGGATCTAATACTGCAAGTAATAAAGCACTTGGAATTGTACCAATATAAGGTCCAAAATAAGGTATTAAATCAGTTAAACCAATAATAATTGCTATAAGAATAGCATACTTAGGTGCAAGAATTAACATAAACAAGAAAGTACATAAACATACAATACTTGAATCTGTTACTTTACCTACCATAAATTTTAAGAAAATATCATTAACATGTTTAACTTCATCAATAAATTTATTAACTCCATCTACATTAAAGAATGCATATAAAGTCTTTCTAATACCTCCACCAAAGTTACGAGTATTAGCTAAAATATAAACAGCAAATACAATACCAATAACGATATTTAAGAATCCAGAGAAAATTCCCATTACTCCAGAAGAAATCTTAGTTAATGAATTTTGAGCCATTGGTAAAACACTATCTTTTAATGTCTTAACAAATTCAGCAATAACATCATTATATTTTTCTACATCTCCACCATCAGAGATAATCTTTTTTATAAAATCAGTAATAGCTGCAACATAACTATCAGAGTTATTTATTAAAGATATTACACTTTGTAATACTTGAGGAATAATAACACTGAAAATAGCAACAAGTATTACAAATGCAGTTACAAATGTAACAGCAATTGAGAAATTTCTTCTCTTAGTTGCTGATTTAACTTTTTTAAATACTTTCTTCTCAAAGAATCCTACAATAGGATTTAAAATATAAGCAATAACTAAACCAATAATAAGTGAAGAACATATCTTTAATAATGCACCAATCCATTTAATATAAGTTCCAATATTACCTACTAAAAAATAGAAAACTGTAGCTGCAACTATAACAAGAAATGCAGTAAGTCCCCATTTAAAATATTTACTTTTTAATAATTCTCCCATATTATCACTCTATCTTTCTGTATAATTAATTGATAATTGAATGCCTTCTACAGATACATCACCATCAAAATAATCTCCAACATGTCTAACTGTTAAATACATAGTTTTACCACTTTGTGCTTCAATTACATCACCACGATCAACAGATTTATTATCATCATAATGTAAAATATATTCTAAATCATTACAAACATCTTTATTACTACATCTAGGATCAGTAACAGTAAATTGTGCTATTTCAGCATCTAAAGTACCTTTATTTAAAACTGTAATTTTATAAGTAATTTCATCAGATGGATTATCCATAACAAAATTAACATTAGTTAATGAAGTAGAATTTTTATTAATTTTAGGTTCATCATAAACCTTAACATTAGAATTAACTACTTCTACACTTGTAAAGTTAACTTCAAACGAATTAACCATAGCATTTTCTTCACTCAAACTGAATGATGCAGATATTGCTAAAGTAGCAATAGTAAATAAAAATACAAAAGCTGTTAAGATTGCAAATGTAAATTTGTTTTGATCATACATAAATACACCTTCTATCCTATATATAGTATAGTTTATTTAAGTATTTTAGTAAATAAAAAGATAAAACTATTTGTTTTATCTTAATAAATTATAAACAATTATAAATACATGTGCTATTAACACAAATATATTAAAATATAATAAACTATATACTTCATTAAACATAATTTGAAAAACCACACTTACTACAAATAAGAACATAATTAATAATATAGAAACTGACATAAAAAACAAATCAATAGTTTCTATTTTTTTATTCTTTTTCTTATTATATACAAGTGAACATATTAAATAAATAATACTTAAAATAATAGCAAATATAATTGATAAATTTGAATACTTATAAATAAAGAAATAATTAATAAATAAAAACATTCCAAGTAATATATTAATAACAAATAATAAATTATAAACTTTCTTCATCTAATGTTTCTCCTATTAATTCAGATAAAGCCATTAATTCCATTTTCTTACTTGAATATGTACCAACATTATCAGTTAATTCATGAATGTTTTTATAATTAAAATAATCAACAAATTTTATTTCATAGCTCGATTTATATCTATCAGCAACAGTATCTGGATATACTCTAGAAGCTAATAAATAATCATTCATTCTATCATAATTTTTTATATCTAAATCACATATTGTTAATGTTTCTTGGAATAAGGAATAATATGTTTTTCCATATTTATTATAATTCTCATAGTATTCTTTAACACTTATATTATCTTCATAATAAGTATCTTTTATTCTTTCTAACAATCCCATTAAAGAAGAAGAACATTCTTCATCTTCTATACTTTTAATTTTTCTTTCTAAAGTACTAGCAGATACATAAAAATGATTAACTTCTTTAACGTATATCTTATTATTAAAATTAAAATTTATATTTATAATTCCTAATATAATAATTATTAAAAATGTAATTAACATTCCTAAAAATATATATTTATGATTATCCATGATTACCTCCTAAAAAGGCATCTTAAAATTACCATTATTGAATTGTTTCATCATCTTTTTCATTTGTTCAAATTGATTTAACAATCTATTAACTTCTTCAACACTTCTTGCACTACCTTTTGCAATTCTTTGTTTACGAGTCATCTTTAATACTTCAGGATGTCTTCTTTCATATGGAGTCATTGATTGAATAATAGCTTCAACATGAGCCATATCTTTAGGATTAATATTTAAATTATTTAATCCAGCTTTTCTTGCACCTGGCATCATCTTTAATAAATTTTCTAGAGGTCCTAGTTTTTTAATTTGATTCATTGTATTAAGGAAGTCTTCTAAAGTGAATTCTCCTTTTCTCATCTTCTTAGCTAAATCTTTAGCATCGTCTTCAGAATAAATTCCTTCAACTTTTTCAGCAATTGAAAGAATATCACCCATATCTAAAATTCTTTCAGCCATTCTTTCTGGATAGAATTCTGAAATGCCATCTAATTTTTCTGAATCACCAACAAACTTAATTGGAACATTAGTTAAATGTCTTACTGATAAAGCAACACCACCTTTAGTATTACCATCCATCTTAGTAAGAATTGCTCCAGTTAAAGTTAATTTATCATTGAAACCATTAATAACATTAATAGCATCTTGTCCCATCATTGCATCAATAACAAGTAAGATTTCATTTGGTTTAAATTCATCTTGAATATCAACTAATTCATCCATTAGTTTTTCATCAATTTGAAGTCTACCTGCAGTATCTATGATAATGTAATTATTTTTATTTTCTTTAGCATATTCTAAAGCATGTCTAATAATTTCATTAGGATTCTTTTTACCTTCTTCATAAACAGGTACATTTAAACTCTTACCTAATTCTTTTAATTGATCAATAGCTGCTGGTCTATAAATATCGCAAGCAACTAATAATGGATTCTTTTTATATTTCTTTCTTACAAGGTTAGCAATCTTACCACTTGTAGTAGTTTTACCAGAACCTTGTAAACCAACCATCATAATAATAGTTGGATTACCATTAGTTTCAAGTGGTACAAAATCTCCACCTAATAAAGAAACTAATTCATCTTTAACTAATTTAATAAATACTTCTTCAGGTTTTAGACTTTTACTTACATCCATTCCTAAAGCTTTTTCTTTAACTGTCTTAACAAACTCTTTAACTACTTCATAGTTAACGTCTGCTTCTAGTAATGCCATACGTATTTCACGCATAGCTTCACTTATATTATCTTCTGTAATTCTTCCCATGCCCTTAATATTCTTAATAGCATTAGAAAGTCTATCTCCTAAATATTCAAACATTTAAAACCCTCCTACCAAGATAAGTAAATTACAGCACAAGTATCATAAACTCCTACACCAATATAAGTATAATCATTACTATTTTGAATAATGTTACTTCTATAACTTGAATTATTTTGAATAGTCTTCATGACACCTGATGGTAAATCACTTGTTGTTGCATCTCTAAAGAATGCTGCATAATTAGCTGCACCCGTTTTTTCTTGTACCTTACAATAAGTAAATGCTGCTTCATCAGCTTTATCATTTAATTCTTTAGCAATTTGATATTTTTGACCATTTCTGGCTGAATGTATCTTATTAATTAATGCAGTTGCAGTCGAACTATTTGCAGATCCTACAACTGTATATGATGATCCTTCTGGTTCTTCTTCATATGAACCACCACCTGATGACGAACTTCCACCTCCACCTGAAGATGATCCTCCACCTGATGAGCCACCTCTAGTAGTCTTTTTAGTAGTTGGCGCTTGTGTTTGAGGCGCTTGTGTTTGAGGTGCTTCTGTTGTTGGTGCAACAGTTGTTGTTTCTGTTGTAGTTGTTGTATCTGTTGTTTCAGTACTACTAGTAGTACCTTCAGTAGTTTCAACAGTTTCAAAAGTTCTTCTTGTAGTAGTTTCTAAATTACTATTTTTCTTTTTTCCACCACTTAAATTAAGAATAATAACTATAACAACTAGTATTCCTACAAATGCAAGAAATCCTACTCCTAATTTTAGTAATAATATTTTCTTTCCGTCATCATCCATATTTATCACCTTAAATAATTATACCATTTATTTAAGGCGTTTATCTACTACTAATGGATTAATTATTTTATTTTTAACCTTAGGATATTCCATCTTAGGGAATTCTTTAACATTCTTAAATAGATACCATTTTCTATTTAATTCTTCTGATAAATCTAAATTATCTTCAACACATTCAATAAATTCTTCTTCAGTTATATAGAATAAAGAATCATAATCAACAATTTTTAAATTTATAGCATCTCTAACAATATCACTTAATAAATTCATCATAAAGTTATCAACATTAGAATGAGAAGCTTTATTAATTGTATCATTAACACTTGTAAAAGTAAGTGCACATTCTTCATCTTTAAAGGCTATTTCATCTTTACCTTTTTCATTCTTAGTTAAGAATAAATTATCTATAATTCTAGATGCTTCTAAACCACTCACAGTCTTAGTCCAATTAATACCTGCTGCTAAAGTTCCATCTAATCTATCAGCACATAAACTTGGTCTTTCTAAATCAACAACAGAATACTTTTTGAAATCGCAGATATCATCAAATTTAATACCATCTTCATTCAAATATTTTTTTAATTCCCAAGATGAATTTAATATTTCTTTTGTCTTTTCTTCTGTTGATTCTTGATTAACATAATCATGATTTAAATAATCAATTACATGTGAAAAAACTGGAGTTGAAATATCATGAAAAAGGCCTGCTAAAGTTTGTGTTTTATCATGTGTCATATTCCATGTTATTAATGCTACATTTAATGAATGATCATATCTTGAAATATAATAATCAAAATCATATGCAGCACGTGAAGCATAATCCATTCCACATAAAAGACTAATACCTTTTAACCTTTGTACTATATCTAATTCTAAATATTTATTTAAAAATGTAGGAACATTACCTAATGACTTTTTATAAATTTCATATTCATTCATGATTATCCTCCTAAGTAAGGTATATTATACATAAAAACAACATAAAAATGTAGAAAAACTTATAGTTATGCACAATAAAAAAGGCATCTTATGATACCTTTTCAATTTTTTTAACAACTAATTGGAATTTATCCATTCTTCTTTCAACTCTACCAGATAATTTAACTAAATCATTTTCAGTTATATCTTCAAGTTGATTAAATACTTCACTGAATACTACAGCTTCTCCTATACCAGTTTCATCTTCGTATGTAAGGAAAGCCATATCATCATTTTTCTTAGTTTTAATTTTAGATATTCTTTTAACTAAAATAGTCATATTAATATTCTTATCAAAATATTTTTTAATATCTATTTGTTTAACTGAGTCAAACTTAGAACATGGATGATTACTAACATAGAAACCATATAAATCTAATTCCTTATTCATTAGTTCTATATCACTAAACTCATCTATTATTTTTAGTTCAGGTTCACTTACTAAATCTTTAGATAAAGTTTGAATAAGTTCACCATAAGTAATTAATGAATCTAAGTTTTTTATTAAAGAAGCACGATTAATATTAAATGAATCAAATACACCTGCTTCTATTAAAACAGTAAGTATTTTTTTATTAATATTTTTTACTCTTCCAAAGAAATCATATACATCTTTAAAAGGTTCTTCTCCTCTTGCTTCAACAATAGTTTTAGAAATACTATCAGTAATACCTTTTATAGATCTAAATGATAATATTATTGAATTATCTTTAAATACATATTTATCGGAAGATATATTAATATCGGGCTTACAAATCTTAATACCACTTGTTTTAGCTTCATTAATAATACGATCTTTTCTTCCACCTAGATTTAAATTAACTAAATAGAAATAACCTGGATAATTAACTTTTAAATAAGCCATTTGATATGCAATTAATGAATAAGCAACTGAATGTGATTTATTAAATCCATAGTCAGCAAATTCAACAATTAAATCATATATCTTTTCTATTTTATCTTTATCAAATCCACGTTTTACTGAAGACTCAATAAATCTAATTCTTTCATTTTTAATAACATCAAGTTTCTTTTTAGAAATAGCTCTTCTAATTACATCTGCTTCACCAAATGAATAACCTGCAAGTGTTCTTAATACTTCCATGACTTGTTCTTGGTAAATCATTATTCCATATGTTTCTTTTAATATTGGTTCTAATTCAGGTAATATATAATCTATTTTTTTACCTTCATTTTTTCTTGCTAAATATTCAGGAATATTTGCCATTGGACCAGGTCTATTAATAGATAAAGCCATGACTAAATCTTTAAATTCACTTGCTTTAGCTTTTCTAAAATAATTCTTCATTAAAGGAGTATCAAATTGAAATATTCCATTTGTATTTCCTGTTGATAATAAATCATATACTTTCTTTTCATCTAAAGGAATATTATTAATATTTATTTTTTCACCAGTTTCTTCTTCAATTAAATCTAAAACATCTTTAATAACTGTTAAATTAGAAACAGATAAGAAGTCCATCTTTAATAATCCTAAAGACTCAAGTTCACCCATTTGATATCCAGATAATTGAACATCACCACTTGTAATAATTGGAATAGTATTAGTTAAATCTTCATCACTAATAACTATACCAGCAGCATGAGTACCAATATGATGTTTAATACCTTCTAAATATAAAGCTTCATCAAATACTTTTCTTAATGATGAATTTCTCTTAAGTAAATTTTTAACATCATCTGTTAAATTATCTTTAAGTTTTTTCTTTGGATCAAGTAATCTAGATAAAGAATCAATTGCTCCATCTTCTAAAGAGTTAATTTTACCAACAACTCTAATAACTTCTTTAGCAGTCATAGTTCCATATGTCATGATATGAGAAACTCTATTCTTTCCATATTTATCTATAACATAATCTACTACTTCATCTCTTCTTTCACTATCAAAGTCTATATCTATATCTGGTAGTGTTACTCTTTCAGGATTCAAGAATCTTTCAAATAATAAATTATATTTAATAGGATCTATCCAAGTAATACCTAGTGAATATGAAACTAAAGAACCAACAGCTGATCCTCTTCCACATCCAACCATGATATTATTCTTTAAAGCATATCTAACATAATCAAATACAATTAAGAAATAATCTACATAACCCATTTTAGTAATAATATCTAATTCATATTTTAATCTATTTTTATATTCATCAGGTACTTCACCATTCATTCTCTTAGTTAATCCTTTAATAGCTAAATCTTTTAAATATTCTTCACTATTAATATCAGGATTAAACTTAGGAATGTGATTATGTTTCTTAGTAAACTTGATATCGATTTTATTAACAAATTCACTACAATCATATTTTTCTTCTGTAATAACATTCTTAGTAAAATCTTTTAATTCAACTTCACCAAGTTTTAAATTATTTTCTATCATATATAAATAGTTTAAATACTTAGATGAATCTTCATCTAAAGCTTTAACCTTTTTTATATATATTAATTTATCTGTAATATTTTTTTCTGAATATAGTTCACCTTCATTAGAATATGATAAATAAACATCATCAAATATAGGAAATACTTTTCCATATTCATTACTACTCTTATAAGGTAATACTACAATTAAGTTATCTTTATATTCTTTTAATCTATCTAAAGTTATTTCTCCATTTGTAAATTTAAATAAATTAGTTAAACCTTCTACATTAGTTGGATATAAATACATATTTATCTTTTCAACATAAATATCTAAACCTATAATAGGTTTAATTCCAAATCTATTACAATACTCTACAAATAAATGAGAAGAACATAAATTATCATCTAAAATACCTAAAGTTTTAATGTTATTATTCTTGGCATAGGAAAATAAGTCTTCAAATTTAACAAGACTTTTAAGTAAACTATAATCTGTTTTTATACCAAGATTTACGAACATTTAATCACCTTCCAAACATATGTTCTCTTTCATACATTATACAACACACTTATTTAGTTGACAATTACTAACTTGAGTAATAAAATAGCGTTAACTTTAGGAGGATTAGGATATGGAAAACAAGACTAATAATAGAGAATTAAATAAAGTGTTAGATATTTTAGACTATAGTACTCATGTTGAAAAAATATATAATTATTTAGCTAAACTTGAAATCGAAGGTAAAAAAGATACAAAAGAATATGAAGATATCGCTTCATTAATTGAAGACGCTATTAAAATTGAAAATCAAAAGTATCGTCAAATTCCAAAGTTCTTATCAAAAGATATTATTGAAATAAAAAAATTAATTGAAGGATTAAATAGAACTACTGATGAATCAATTTTAAATGTTACTGAAATGAATAGTAAAACAAATAAATTAAAAAGATTATATGCACATATTAGAGATTATTCATTAATTAGAAATGAAGAAGAAGATGTAGAAGATAATGAAGAAGAAATGCTTTCAGTAGAATTCTTAGGATTCGTAACTCAAATACCTAAAAAGTTAGCTAAACAATATGGTATAGATCAACAATTAGAAGAAAGAGATAAAGAAATAAGAGAAAAAGAAGCAGAAAGAAGAAAAGTAACTTGTGATTTAATATATTATAAGTTTGCTTTAATTAATTCATTATTTATTGATTATTTAGAAGAATATATATCTAACTGCAATAATAAACTAATTAAGAATAGATTAATTAAATATAAATATCAATTAATCTTCTCTACTCCATCATTAGAAGCTGGTTTTGCTAAACATCCAAAACATCCATCTAATACAGAGTACTTAAAAGAAATAATTGCAAACAAAATTCAAGAACATCCAGCAAAATATCATGATGATTTCCTTAAAAATGTTTACTATGATGTAAGTGATTCAGTAGTAAATCTTTCACAAGCAGATTATCATGCAAAACAATCAAGTCTGGATGAAAAAGTTGCTAAAATCATAGAAGTTTTATACACAAAAGCATGTTTATCAACTATTTATGATGAAGGAATATTAGAAAGTCTTCAAACAACTAAAGAAGCATCTTTAATCGATTATGCATCTAAAGATGATTATACAAATGTAAATGAAGTATTTAACACTAATGAAAAGCTTAGAATGCCTATTTTAAAGCGAAAAAATGTTGACTAATGCCCTATATCTTTGGTATAATCAACTGGAATTGTTAAGGAGGGAAAAAACATGGCAGTTAAATTAACAGCAAGAAAAGGATTAACTGGAAACAGAAGAAGTCACGCCTTAAACGCTACAAAACATAAACAAAACTTAAACTTACAAACTAAGAAAGTTAACGGAGTTAAAGTTACATTATCTAACCGTGAATGGAAAGCGTTAAACAAATA
>AUXO017918886.1_pt1 | contig 12530 bp, 14 predicted proteins | sample 768731 | NCBI WGS metagenome assembly AUXO01 (sample SAMN02715735, study PRJNA202380) | gut metagenome | biome: sheep rumen | host: Ovis aries | place: New Zealand: Palmerston North | reverse complement strand
TTTATTTGAAAGTTATGAAAGAAGAATAGATCAAATCATTCCAGTTTTAGAAAAATATGGCATAAAAGACCTGGAAGAGGCAAAACAAATCTGTCTTGACAAAGGATTTGACCCTTATGAAATTGTTAAAGGTGTTCAGCCAATCTGCTTTGAAAACGCTTGCTGGGCATATACACTTGGTGCAGCAATAGCTGTAAAACAAGGATGTGAAAAAGCATCTGATGCCGCAAAAGCCATTGGTGAAGGTCTTCAGGCATTCTGTATTCCTGGAAGTGTAGCGGATGACAGAAAGGTAGGACTAGGTCACGGTAACCTTGCATCGATGCTTTTAAGTGATGAAAGTGAATGCTTCGCATTTCTTGCAGGTCACGAAAGCTTCGCAGCGGCTGAAGGAGCAATAGGAATTGCAAACTCCGCAAATGAAGTAAGGGAAAAACCGTTAAGAGTAATATTGAACGGACTTGGAAAAGATGCAGCATTAATCATTTCAAGAATCAACGGTTTTACATATGTTCAAACTGAATTTGACTACTTTACCGGAGAAGTTAAAGTAGTGCGTGAAAAAGCATACTCAGACGGTGAAAGGGCAAAAGTCAGATGCTACGGTGCCGATGATGTACGTGAAGGTGTGGCAATCATGCATCTTGAAGGAGTTGACGTATCAATTACCGGTAACTCAACCAACCCGACACGTTTCCAACATCCTGTAGCTGGAACCTACAAGAAAGAATGCATAGAGCAAGGCAAAAAATACTTCTCAGTTGCATCAGGTGGAGGAACCGGAAGAACCCTGCACCCAGACAATATGGCGGCAGGACCTGCATCATACGGTATGACCGATACCATGGGAAGAATGCACTCCGATGCACAGTTTGCAGGATCATCCTCTGTACCTGCCCATGTGGAAATGATGGGATTAATAGGTATGGGAAACAACCCAATGGTAGGTGCATCAGTAGCTGTTGCAGTGGCTGTTGAAAAAGCTATGAAAAAATAAGGGAGTTTAACTCCTTTTTTTACTATTTTTTTAGATGATAATATGTCTACAATGTGGGGATTAACTGTTAGAGGAATCTGTGAATTCAATGATAAGGTTCTGCTTTTAAAAATAAGGTCTCGTTCTGCCCATGATGCCGGAAAATGGGAAATTCCTGGAGGAAAGGTTAAAAAATGCGAATTTTTTGACGATGCCTTAAAAAGAGAATATGTGGAAGAAACAGGCCTTGAAATAGATATCGTTTCATTATATAATGTAGTTAGAAATGACTATACTGCATGCAAAACCTCTGAAGAGGTTAAATCAATACAACTAATCATGAAAGTAACATGCGAAAGCGATGAGGTTATTATCAGTAAGGAGCATGATGCATACTGTTGGTTCAGTTGGGATGAGGTCAATGAGATGATTAGTGATGATTTATTGACAGTGCCTGCAGTTAATGCTTTTAATAGGGGATAGGGATGTAGAAAATATTGTACATCCCTATTTCAGTTCTTAATTTGGCAGATTCTATATTTTCTAACTCAAGGATTTCAAATAGTTTTTCTGGGGTTAGGGGAAAATGATTTTCCAATTCTTCAATTCTAACGAATTTTGAATCGACTTCAACAAAACATTTAAAACCATTCTCTAGTAGGATTGTTTGGAGTAATTGTGCCTTTTTGCAGTCTTCAATGTTTTTTATGAGGATATCATTAAGAGTGGTCATTGTGTCACCTTACGGTTGAATTTCGAAAATGCATTTTTCATCGCCCATTGAATAACAGTTAATTTCATCTATATTTATTTTAAACTGGAAAAATTGATTGAATAAAGTTTCCAGCATTCCTTTTTGAATAAAGCATATTGGTGTACCTGATTTTGGAATTTTAACTGATTCAAAACTATCGATGCAAGTTATTTTAACCTGGTTTTTCAAATCAAAATATAGTTTGCCTAAACTGTTTTTCTGCCAATATGATGAAATGTTGTCTGTAAAAATTTCTATATCTTCATCATATAGTTGATTGAATAAGTACTCCCCTATATGATTTCCTACCTTTTGTAGGACTGGTGAAATGTCAATTCCATATTCTGTTAGGTTGGATTTGAGAATATGGGTTAGAAGGACAACATAGTCTATTTGTCCATCATTAATAAATTCATTAATTAGGGATTTGGTTTGGTTTTTATTTGTTTTTCTGATTTTGTTTGAATCAATTGATCCTAGATAATCTGCATTCAGATAGAAAATTTTTTTCCGGTTGTCGTATGGATCTGGTTTATAGTCTACGATTCCTTCTTCTCTTAAATCCCTAAGATGCATTGATACACTGGCTTTTGATTTTGAAGTGTTTTCAACAATTTCTTCAAAATTCATTTCATCCAATCTCAGAAGGTCTAGAATTTCATATTTCATTGGGCTTTTGATTATATCAATACCAATTAATTGTTTATTTGATTTATTTTCGTTTAAAATTATTTGTATCGGGTTTGAGGTTATCATAGTGGACCTCCTTAAAAAGTTTAAACTAAAATATTTACAGTATTAAATTAATATAAGGTCTTTTTTAGTATATAAATCTTTTTAAAATTCTTAAAATTTAGTTTAGACAAATCTTAACAGTTAAATTTAATCAATATTAAATTTAAATAAAAATTAGATATTGTCAAACTATTTGGATTATATTAATAATGTAAAAATATCATGACTTCTATAAGTTGCGGATGAATAGCAATTTGGACGTAATATTGTAAATATTGCCATTGTGGATAAACTATTAAAAAAATGTTACATTTAATATTCATGTTGTATTATTGTTTGTAATTGTATTGCTGTGTTCTTGGCTGAGAATGGCCATTTTGGATAGGATTCCATATATTAATGAATTAATTGGCACAAAATAGATTATTTCTAATTATAAAAAAAGTCAATATTATAAAAATAAAGTTTAATTTAAAAGTTTGGCCAAAATTCAAAAAAATTTTCATTTTCTTTAATTTTTCCTACTCCCATAGAAGACAATCTTTAATGATTTCTGGGTGGTGATGTGAAAAGCATAGACATAAAATATAATTCATCATTGTCATGCCAATATTTCCAAGAGCATTTGTTTGGTAAAAAAAGTTAGTGAAGATTTAAAATCTTTGCTGCATTATCATATAAAATCATGGATTTCTCTTCATCTGTCAAATCAATCTTTTTGAAGTATTCCATTTCGCTTTCTGCTTCCCACATAGGATAGTCGGTTCCCCACAGTACTCTATCAGCACCATATGCATGAATCAATTTTAAAGCTTTTTCAGGTGTTAAAGCATATAGGCTGGAACTTAAATCCACATACAGATTAGGTGCACTGGCCAACTTTTCAGTAGCTTCCTCCCACACACTCCAACCTGCAAAATGGGCGCCTATAAAAGTGATTTCTGGAAACTTGTCTAAAAATGGTTTAATCTGTTCAGGATTTGAATAGTTGTATCTGTAATCGCCGCAGTGAACGAGCATTGGAACATTGCCATCTCTTACTACTTCACCAATCCTGAATGCACGTTCTTCATTCATGGCGAACTGCTGAAAGTCAGGATGTAGTTTAACTCCTTTAAGTCCCAATTCAATCAGGTGGTCAAAGTCGCCCTGAACGTCTTCACTGTCGGGGTGAAGTGTTCCAAAACCTGTGAATATGTCAGGGTGCTCGTTAACGCAATCAGCAATAAATTCATTGATAGATTTCACCTGTTTTGGTGTTGTTGCAACGGAATGAACCAGGTAATGTGTTACCCCGACAGTATTGCCGTCTCTTATTAAATCATCCAGTTTTCCATTCAGTGACATGTCCAAATCATAGAAATCTCTAATTCCAATTACTGCTTTATCCGCTATTTTTTCAGGATAGATATGACAATGTGCATTTACGATTTTCTGCATAAAATTAAACCACCTTTAATATTCAATAACATATTAGATTTTTATTAATAAAATATTTAATGATTATTAAACAAAAAATTAAGTATTCGCGTACAAAGATGTCCTAAATGCAACATGATTTTAAATCTTCAGGGGTCTGTCTGCAGCAACTGAGGATTCAAGCTAAACAATCATGGCATCGGCAGAATCAATTCCATATATCATTCAAGCAATGTGGCAACATTAATCTATTTGGCAATCATTACATCGGTGCATTGATATATGGTTTTGTCAATTGGGTTCTGGCAATTATTGTTGTTGTGTTGTTTTCAATAGCGCTATATTTAAAATTTAAAAAATAGGGTGATGAAATCAGTATAAGCTTTCACCACTATATTCATTTTCTTCTGTGTAAATTCTTATTAGCCTGTCGATTAAATCATCATACATCAATCTGTGACCGACCGCTCCTCCTTGTGGTGTTTTGATATTGTTCAATGATTTGTCTGAAAACTCACTGCTGTTGTTGATTATATACCACATGCCGTGAGGGGTGTAGATGAAAAGTTCTCCTTCACCCTTTTCATATCCTTTTTTAAAGCTGTCCTGAGGATCATATATTTTTGTTGAGTGAACTGCAAGTCTTGAAAGGTCCTGTTCTGGTCGTGTTCCGGTCTGTTCAAAAAGCATTTTCAGCCATTCATATGACTGGTCTAAAAGATTTACCTTTTTAATAGGGTCTTTAAATGCTTCTTTTATTTTGTTTTGTCTTTTTTCCAGGGTGTTTGTAATGCCCAAAATTTCTTCAACTTTAGCAACATCCTTTTCAAGGCATCTCCATCCTTCAGGCCTTCCGGTTACCTGAACATTTCCTTCCACGAAATCCATTCTTTTGAATTTTCTAAAGTATGGCTTTACCTTTTCGAATTCATCATCGGGAATCCTTTTGTTCAGGCCGTATAGGTATCCGTATTCATTAGCGTCATAGCATTTTGTTTCAAGTTTTAATTCTTCATCTGCCATGTATATCATTTTGTTTTAAGAGTATAAAACTGTTGATAATTAGTAAGTTATTTTTATTTTAAATGCCAATATATAAGTTATGGTAAAAGTAAGTATTATGGGATCAACTGGAATCATAGGTAAAAATGTTGCATTTACCCTTGCAAGAGCTGATACAGTTGATGAAATTGTTTTATTTGCAAGGCCTCAAAGCGTTGAAAAGGCACGAGGCGAATCATTTGACATGTATGATGCTCTTGCAGCTGAAGATATTGATTGTCTGTTGACTCCCACATCAGATTATGAAGATTTAAAAAATTCTGCTATTGTTCTTATTACTGCAGGTGTTCATCGTGAAGAAGGAATGAACAGACGTGATTTGGCAATTCCTAATGCAAAAATCGTTTATGATTATTCAAGAGAAATTGCTATTCATGCACCGGATGCAATCATCCTTGTTGCAACAAATCCTGTTGATATAATGACTACAGTAGCATTAAAGGCATCCGGATTTGACAAAAAAAGAGTAATAGGTATTGGAAACCACTTGGATTCCTTAAGATTGAAGGCATATTTCTCAAGACAAATTAACATTAACAGTTCTGAAGTGCATACTCGTGTAATCGGAGAGCATGGAGACCATATGGTACCGCTTTTAAGTTCAACAACTATTGGTGGTATTCCATTGAAGTATTTCGTAAAGGCTGTTGATATGGAAGTTCCAAGACTTATAAACAGACTTAAAAAAGCAGGAAACACAATAATTTCAAAAAAAGGCGCAACCGAATACGGTCCGTCATTTGCTATTTCAAACTTAATTTCAACAATAATAACAGATTCACACAAGGTTCTGACAGTTTCAACATATCTTGAAGGCGAAGTTGGAGATGTGTATGGTGTATCATTGGGTGTACCGGCAGTTTTGTCAAAAAAAGGTATTGCAATGATAGTCCCTATCCATATGAACGATTTTGAACTCCATGAGTTCAAGGAAGCCGCAGTCATAGTTAAAGAAACTACAGATGAGGTTCTAGAATCTCTTAAATAGTTATTATTGGAGAATTTAATATGATTAGGAACCTTGTTAAAAAATGGACAGAATCAAGCTTAATTTTAAAGATTGTCATTGGGCTGGTAATCGGTGCAATCTTGGGCATACTGGTTCCTAAATGGAGCATTATTGGTTTTCCAGGGGAACTGTTTGTAAGTGCTCTTAAAGCTATTGCCCCTTTATTGGTGTTTGTTTTGGTAGCTTCGGCTATTTCAAAAGCAAGAGGAGGTATCGGTTCAAGATTCAAAACAGTGATAATATTATATTTGTTCAGTACTTTCTTATCTGCAATGGTTGCAATCATCGCAAGTTCAATTTTTCCAGTTACAATACATTTGTCACAGGCAAGTACTGCCACAGCTCCAGAAAGCATTGCTCAAGTAATGTCTGACATGACTTTAATGGTATTTTCTAACCCTATTGACTTATTGGCAGAAGGCCAGTACTTGGGAATACTATTCTGGTCAATCGTATTAGGTATCGCTCTTAAAATGGTTGCAAGTGAAACTACTAAAGCTGTAATAACTGACCTTGCTAATGCAGTAACTGCAATTGTGCGTGGAATAATCCAATTTGCACCAATCGGTATTATGGGGCTGGTATTCACTTCAGTTTCCGAAAGTGGAATAGGCATATTCACCCAATATGGTCAGTTGATTTTATTGCTTGTAGGTTGTATTGCTATTGTTGCTTTTGTAACTGACCCTATAATTTCTGCTGTTGCTTTAAGACGCAATCCTTATCCATTGGTATTGACCTGTTTAAGGGAGAGCGGTATTACTGCATTTTTCTCAAGAAGCTCAGCTGCAAACATTCCGGTTAACATGCAATTATGTGAACGTTTAGGTCTTGACAGGGATTTCTTCTCTATCAGTATTCCATTGGGTGCCACCATTAATATGGAGGGTGCGGCAATCACTATCACTGTCATGACTTTGGCAGTTTGTCATACCATGGGCATTGCAGTTCCGTTGCCGGTTACTATAGTTTTATGTATCATTTCAACTGTCGGTGCATGCGGTGCATCAGGTGTTGCGGGAGGATCTCTTTTACTGATTCCTATGGCATGTTCTCTTTTTGGAATAGGGGCTGATGTATCAATGCAGGCTGTTGCGGTAGGATTCATTATTGGTGTTATTCAGGATTCATGTGAAACAGCACTCAACTCTGCAGGGGATGCATTATTTTCAGCTACAGCAGAATATCATGACAGGATGAAAAGAGGAGATGAAGTTAATTTCTTAGGAGAGTTTGCAAAATGAAACTGGTTGTTCAAAGAGTGTCTCATGCAAGTGTTGAAGTCGACGGTGAAATAACCGGAAAAATCGATGAAGGATTGATGGTATTGGTCGGATTCGGAGAAAACGACACTGAAAAGGAAGCGGATTATCTGGCACGTAAAGTGGCTAAACTGAGGGTCTTCGCCGATGATGAAGGGCGTATGAACAAATCTCTATTGGACATTGAAGGAAAGCTATTGCTGGTTCCGCAATTCACATTATACGGTAAGGTTAAAAAGTACAGGCCTTCATTTCACAGGGCTTTAAATCCAGAAAAAGCCACACAACTGTTTGATTACTTTGTTGAAAAGTGCAGAGAATATGTTGAAGTCGAAACCGGTGTATTCGGCGCATTCATGAAAGTTGACTTGCTCAACAACGGACCTGTTACAATTTTACTTGAAAAGGAATTTGATGACTAATAATATTTTATATACCATAGTCATAAATAATATTGAGGAGTTATAAATGTCTAGTGAAATTGCTAAAGCACAGGAAATTAAAAGACTCACGACACCCTTAAAGTTCAGGGATTCTAAGGCATATGACAGTGAAGGTAATTTAATTAAATGTGTTGAAACATTATCTGAAGTAAAATTCATCATTGAACCTAAAGAAGGTATTTTAACAGATGATGAGATTCTTCAATATGCCCCAGATTCTAAAGCAGCCTCAAAGATAAGGTTAAACAGGGGTTTTGGCAGTTTCAATGATGCCCTGCTGGTGCATGAGTCACTTCCATGGTATCTTGGAATTTATTATGTAATTTTAATTGGAATTTTAATTCCTATTTCCTATCAGAGAAACCTATATGGAGTCATTTTTCTTTTAATTTTATTTATAGTGCCTTTGATTTACGCATATTTAGTTTTGAATCTAAAAAGGAGCACTACAAAAAGAATCACTGGAAAAACAAAACAAAAAATTCAAAAAACTGAAGAAATTGAAACTAAAAATCCTAAATTCGAACAGAAAAGCCATGATTTATTAAAAGATTATGAAAGAGAAGTGAACAACTTAAAGGTAGCCTTTGAGGTTAAGGAAAAAGTCGTTAGAAACTTGATAGAAAAGCGTTTCACACCACCTCAAATTACACACGATAAATTCATGGCAACAGTAGACAGTTGTCATAAAATATTTTATACTCAATCGGAGGAATGTCTGAATATTATAGAATTGGCAGAAGATGATACTCCAAGAATCAGGCAAGAGCTGAACAATAAAATTAATATAATGAAAAGAATTATAAATCAGATAGAAGATTTAACAAATGAATTGGTAATCAATATCAGTTCGGATTCACACTCAAAAGATGAAGTTAATGTTTTATTAGAAGATATGGAAGATTTAATAGATTCAGTAAAAGATTATAAGAGTGATTAAAATGAGTAAGAATTGTCCAAATTGTGGAGAAAATCTGCCGGATGAAGCTCATTTCTGCGGTAACTGCGGATATGATTTCTTTAAAAAGGACACCTCTTCCCAAACAATCAGTGGAAACGGTTCAGGCTTTGACGGTAAAATATTCCTGGCGATAATAGTGATAGCAGCTATAATACTGTTTGGAATTTTTGCTGCATTGAGTTTCACAGGAAACAGTCAAACAACTGATGATGTGGATGTAAGTGAGGTTGATTTAACAATAACCGAAGTAAACGGATATGCAACCAGTTCCATTTCTCCAAAAAGTTATACTCTCTACACTAAAGCAATATTCAACAAAGTGCCTTCAGAATTAAAGGGATATAACGTTAAGACAACTTATATTGATGTTAATGGAACTGAAATAGGTTTTGAAACAGAAACCCTATCCAATGTTTACTATGATACAGATTATTCCATTGGTTTTGGATATTACACTACTTATAAGAAACCTAATCCTGACCACGTTAACGTTGAGATTATAAAAGATGGAAAAACTATTGATAACTTTACTCAAAAAATAGATCAAGGAAAAATCAAATACTTAAATTAATGGTGATATTATGGCCGAATTTTCATTAGACATAGATGAAATCAAAAGCAATGTTGAAACAACAATCAAACAAGAAGAAGACAAATTGAAAAACTCCAATCTAAAAAATCAAGCTCAAAGCAATGCTGTTGCAATATTTGATGCTGATTTTGATAATCCTCAAGAAAGGGAAAGTATCCTAAAACCTCTAGACAACTTCGGTATGGCAGACATGTCAAAATCCGCTTCAAGAAATGAAATGCTGACCACAAGGGTTGTTGATATATCCAAAGGAGGAAAGGATGCCGAAAATATTGGAGAAAAATTGGCAGAACTTGACAGGCAGATGAAGGATTTGGACCCAAGTAAAGTTGATTTTGCCAAAAAAGGAGTATTGGGAAACATATTGAATCCTGTCAAAAAATACTTCGATAAATATGAAAAGGCTGAAGTAGCTATTTCAAACATTATGCAGTCACTTGACAACAGCAGTAAAGTTTTACAAAACGATAACACTACCCTTTTGAATGAAGAAAACAGTTTAAGGGAAGTTACCAACAAATTATTGGCTGATATTGAACTTGGAAAACAAATGGATGACTCTATTGAAGCACAAATTCAGGAAGCCGAAATCAGTGGTGTTGACCCGCAAAAAATCAAATTCGTACGTGAAGAAATTCTATTCCCATTAAGGCAAAGAATCATGGACATGCAACAGCTCATTGTTGTAAACCAGCAGGGAATAGTTTCACTTAATGTAATTAGAAGAAACAACAAGGAGCTTATTCGCGGTGTTAACCGTGCTAAAAACGTAACTCTTTCAGCCTTAAGGACTGGTGTAATGGTTGCAAGTGCATTGTATGACCAAAAAATTGTAATGGATAAAATCAACATATTAAATACAACTACTGAAAATATCATTGAAACAACCTCCCACATGCTTAAGGAGCAAGGTAGTGAAATTCAAAAGCACAGTGCAGAGACCATGATATCCCCTGATGTTTTAAAGGCTTCATTTGCAGAAGCTCTTCAGGCCATTGAAGATGTAAGCACATATAAGGAACAGGCACTTCCTAAAATGAAAGAGACAATTAACATGTTCTCAGATATGGCAAATGACGGTAAAAAAGTTGTAGAGCAAATTGAAACCAGCAATAATAGTATGATTGAATAATTATGAACATAATTGAAAAAATTAAAAGGTCCTGGTGGGTAATCCTTTCATTCATTATCTTTTTAAATGGTGTAGGGTTTCTCTACATAGGATCTAAGCATAACAATAGAAATTGGATTATAGAAGGTATTGCATACGAAATACCTTGGATGTTATATTTTGCATACAGTGCAATGTTCGGCAGTCCGGATTTGAACTTCTTTATTCCAAGCAGCCTGATATTGCTTTGGGCAATGATGCTTTTCTTTGTAAGTATCGTACGGTCAGTTTGGGTTGCAATTAAACTTGCAGATGTATATGACAATATGGAAAAGTATGCAATCCAGTCAACTGTTTTGAATAACAATCAAACAGGTGAAAATAATGATAATCCTTTCACCAACATTGGATGTTGCATGTGCATCATTACAATATTCGTAATCTTTTTAATTGTTGTATTGTGATTGTATGAACAAAAAAATCAAGATAGCTATTGTTGTTGTGGTCATTTTAATTTTGGGATATGGAATATTTTACCTGACTGACTATTATCATGCTGAAAAAACGGCAACACGGTTTTTAAATGGTACGGAAGATGTTAATGTCAGTGAAACTTCCAACGGATTGCTGTTGGATGGTCCGGGAAATGATTCGGCCTTAATTTTTTATCCGGGGGCAAAGGTGGAATATACATCATACCTGCCTATGTTAACACAGTTGGCCAGTGAAGGTGTGGACTGTTATCTGGTTGAAATGCCATTCAATATTGCATTTTTTGGATCTGACCGTGCTGATGAAATCATAAACAATTCCAACTACAGTCATTATTATTTGGCGGGACATTCTTTAGGAGGTGTTGTTGCCACATCCTATGCAAATCACACAGATAAAGTTGACGGTCTGGTATTATTGGCTTCATATCCTACTGATGAAATCAACATGCCTGTATTATCAATTTACGGTGCAAACGATAAAGTTTTAAATAAAGAAAAATATGATGAAGCTAAACCTTTAATAAAAGGTAATTTTACAGAGCGGGTTATCAGTGGTGGAAATCATGGCCAATTTGCATATTACGGAAATCAATCCGGTGATGGAAAAGCTACAATTTCTGCTGAAAAACAACAAAATCAAACTGTTGAAGAAATGCTTAATTTCATCACTTATTTTTGTTAGTATGATGTTTAATTAACTGTTTTTACTAAAAAAAGAAAAAAAGATAAATCATATGATTTATCCAAATTATTTTGCACCGATTACCTGATTTAAATATGGGATCCTATTTAACAATGCCATTACTAGCCACGCAATAACTAATGTACCGGCACTTAAAACTAAAATTAAAGGTTCGTAGGTAAGCATTGGCTTAAAATATGCATATAATATATTTCTGAAAAATATGTGATTTAAATACATACCATAACTGTATTTAGCTATTGAAAAAACAGATTTTTCTGAAAATTCCATCAGGATTAGTCAGGAAATTAAAATTCAAGTTGAATTTGCTGAAATTTTTGAACAATAAAAAGATTCCAATAGCTTCAACAATTACATAAATAGATAATCTGTCATTATATTTAATTACAAGGTCTCCTGGTGTAAATCCTAAATACATTACATACATTGAGCTTAAACATCCTGCAATAACTAAAAGCAATGCAAAATATTGATTGTTCAATATTTTTCTTTCAGTGTGTCTTAAGTAATATCCTAAAACAACCAAACCTATTGTTCCTGCAAAGTAATCTAGTTTTAATGGGATTTCAATGTTGAATGTGTATTGGAATATGCATGTAATCAACCAGAAGAAAAGAAAATACTCAGCTTCTTTCAAATCTGAATGCAATAACCATTTGTTCAACACAGGCATGATTAGGTATGTGCCTAAAATCATCCAAAAGAACCAATATTGGGAAGTTGATTTATTCACTGACATGAAAATGTTATAGAAATATGTAAGGATGCCTGTGAGTGTAAATGAATCAATAGGGTTTGTAAATGGTCCTAATAAATTAGGAAGGAATATCAATGATAAAATTAGGATGACTCCTATTATTAAGCCCCAAAATATGAATGGTGCTGCAATGCGGGGGAGACGTCTTCCTAGAAATGATTTGATGTCCCAAACACGCCCTAGCGATAATGCACCGGATAGCATCAAAAATATGTCAACTCCGATTTTATTAGCGCCTAGAAAACAGTTTAT
>AUXO012686748.1_pt1 | contig 12530 bp, 9 predicted proteins | sample 768731 | NCBI WGS metagenome assembly AUXO01 (sample SAMN02715735, study PRJNA202380) | gut metagenome | biome: sheep rumen | host: Ovis aries | place: New Zealand: Palmerston North | reverse complement strand
ATTTGACGAAAAATATTATTATTCAGTATTGCGTAATGTCCCCTTTTGTTCGAATTTGTTCTTTTTTGTATTTTATGATATAAGTATGATGTGTAAAGGAGAATTTCATTTGAAGAAAAAAGAAAGAATAGATAAAAAAGAAAATAACAAATTTAATAAAATAAAAATTGCGTTATTCATTATATTAGTACTTATAATTGTTGTAGCAATAAGAACAGCTGTGGGAATTTTTAGATGGCAAACGATAGTTAAAGATATGGTGAAAAACGAACCGTCAAAGGTTTACAATAATGAGGAAAAAGTTATAGCAACTCTTGGAGATACTCGTGTTATCCAAAATGTATCATATAATGAATTGCCAAAAAATTTGGTTAATGCATATATTTCAATTGAAGATCAAAGGTTCTACAAACACAATGGCGTTGACCTTCCTAGAACTGGAGCTGCCATTTTATCATATATAAAAAACATGGGTTCTTCTTCATTTGGAGGAAGTAGCATTACTCAGCAGCTTGTTAAAAATATAACAGGAGACAATTCATCTAAGGTTAGTAGAAAAGTAAAGGAATGGTTTAGAGCATTTGCAATTGAAGGAATTATGACTAAAGAAGAAATTATTAATTCCTATTTAAATATTATTTATGTCGGGCCAAATGTTTATGGTGTTGGAGCAGGAAGTAAATACTATTTCAATAAAGATGTAAGTAATTTATCTTTAGCAGAATGCGCATTCTTAGCAGGTATAAATAATTCACCAAATTCGTATAATCCTTATGCGGAGGATAAAACTGTTCAAGAAAAGAATAAAGAGAAAATCAAGACAAGAGCAAATGCAGTAATTAAAAAAATGCTTGAGTTAGGCTACATTAGAGAAGATGAATACAATTCTGCTAAAGCTGAGATAGATGCTGGATTAAAGTTTAAAAAAGGAAATATTGAAAAAGAAAAATCAAACGGAATATACTCATATCATACGGATAGTTTAATAATTGAAGTTATTCAAGATATTTCGAAGAAGAAAAGAATATCACAACAATTTGCTGAAAACTATATTAATATGGCTGGACTAAAAATATATAGTACAGAAACTGCATCTATTCAAAAAACGATTGAAAATGAAGCAAAGCAAAAGAAATATTTATTAAAGTCCAAAAAAGAAAATGATGTATATTCTCAGCTAGCAATGGTAGTTATTGAAAATAATACTGGAAGAGTGTTGGGCTGTGTTGGTGGTAGTGGTGAAAAGACTGAAGCAAGAGGGCTTAATCGTGCTACTCAGTCTACTCGTCAAACAGGTTCTGCAGGAAAACCAATTTCAGTTCTTATTCCGGCAATTGATTTAAAACTCTATACTCCTATTTCAAAAATAGTCGATGAGGAAACAACATTTGATGACGGATCAGAAGAAGGATATTCTCCAAAAGACTACAACAAATATAGAGGGGAGATAACACTAAGACAAGCGGTTGAGTCATCTCAAAATATTCCATTTGTAAAAATGATGGAAGAAATAACTCCTAAAAAATCAATAAAATACATGGAAAAAATGGGAGTTACCACTCTTACTAAAGCAGATGATAATTTAAATCTTGCACTCGGAGGATTGGATAAGGGAATAAGCCCGCTTCAAATGGCTGTAGCGTACAGTACTATAGCGAATGATGGTATATATATTGAACCAATATTTTATGACAAAGTTGAAAACTCAGATGGAAAAACAATAGTTAAAGCATATCAAAAAAAGAAAAGAGTATATTCAAAAGATGTAGCATATGTTGTTAAATCACTTTTAACAGAACCTGTTAATGGCGCACAGGGGACTGCTAGATACTGTAAAATTGAAGGCATGGATGTCGCTGCAAAAACTGGAACCACTAATGAAGAGTATGATAGATGGTTATGTGGATTCACACCATATTATACGGCTGCAACTTGGTTTGGATTTGATAAAAACGAAACAATTAATTTCAATAGAAAAAATCCATCAGGCTTAATATGGTCTAACGTTATGAAGAGAATACATAGTGGAATGAAATCAAAGAAGTTTGATATACCAAGTAGTGTTGAAGCAGTTAAAATATGTAAGGATACATATTTAATTGCAAATAGTGGTTGTAAGAACACATATGAAGAATATTTTTTAAATGGTACTATACCATCTGTTGAATGTAATAGGCATTCTGGAAGTAGTATAAGACCAATAGAAGCAACTTCAAATAATAATAAAAGTTCTTCTGAAAGTAATACACCTCGAAATGAAAGTGTAGTCGAAACAACCCAAAATCAAAGCAATGAATCGCCAGTTCAAGAGATAATTGAAACATTTAAAAATACAGTTAATAATGAAGATTCAAGCAATCAAAACAGCATTTCCTCTACAAATAATACTGTAGAAAAAGAAACTACATATAACATAGGACCTAATTCAAATAACACGATTACTCCAAATGATGATGTGACGCAGACTATAGACGGACAGGATAATGCAACTGATGTAGATAGTTCATCAGATGACGGTGAGGTTGAGAATTTTGATACTATGTTTGAGGAAAATGACATTTTTGAACAATAATAAGGGATTAGGTGAAAGTATGAAAACAAATTATAATTCATTAATAAATGACATTTCAAAATCATTAAACTCAATATATTTATTATATGGAGATGAGCAATACTTAGTACAAACTGCAATCAATAGAATAAAAAAGCAATTTGGTGAATTAGTTCAGGGAATTAATTATATTTTAATTGACGATACTAATATAAATAATTTAATTTCAGACATTGAAATGCCTGCTTTTGGTTACGATAGAAAATTGATTTTAGTTAGAAATTCTGGATTATTTAAAAAAGATGGTAGAAGAAAAACGTTAACTCCAGATCAAGAAAAGCTATTTAATTATTTAAACCAAAAGGAAAATGTCGAATTCATTAATGAAAATGTTGTCATTATTTTTGTTGAGCAATCTGCTGATAATAATAGCGTATTTGAGGTGATTTCAAAGATTGGTGTTGTATGTGAAATTCAAGAATTACAGGTTCCTGAATTAAAAGCTAAATTAAAGCAAATATGTGCTATGTATAAGGTGGGTGCAGACGATAGTACATTAGAATATTTAATAGAAAGGTCTGGCACAAACTTAGAAGTGCTTATTAATGAAATTAGAAAACTTATAGAATATGCAGGTGAAAATGGAAAAATAGACAAACAAAGTGTTAATAACCTAGCAATTAAACAAATAGATAGTGTGGTTTTTGATTTAACAGATAATTTAGCAAATAAAAAAATAGATAAAGCTTTAGTTGTACTTGATGAACTTATATATCAAAAAATTGAAATTTTAGTAATTTTGAAAACGCTATATACTCATTTTAAAAAACTATATTTATGTGCTGATGCACTTAAAACTGGACAGAATATTACTGGTGTATTAGGACTCAAGCCAAATCAAACATTTCTTGTGAATAAGTATAAAAACCAATTAAGATACTTTGACGAAAAAGTTTTGAGAAAATTACTTGATGAATTTGTGGAACTTGATTATAATTATAAAACTGCAAAAATTGATATTGACTTGGGATTAAGAAGTATTTTATGTACCTATTGTTCAGCAAACTATAATGCATAAGATTATTTTACTTTCAATAATTGCAAATATATTCATTTTTTTAAGATAATGTGATAAAATTCGAAAAGAGTTATTTTTTGGGGGCTAGTATGTATAAGAGAGAGGATACAAGACCAATATTTGTAGGAGGAGTACAAATAGGAGGTCAAGATAAAGTTGTTATTCAATCTATGAGTAATACAAAAACAAAAGATATCAAAAAGACAGTAGATCAAATATTAAGTTTAGAAAAATTAGGATGTGAAATAGTTCGTGTTGCATGCTTGGACATGGAAGACGCTAAAGCTATTAAGAAAATAAAAGAAATGGTGAATATCCCTATTGTTGCGGATATTCATTTTGACGCTAATATTGCGATAGAAGCAGCTAAGTCTGGAGCAAGTAAAATAAGGATTAATCCAGGAAACATCGGAGACGAAGATAAGGTCAAATCTGTTGTCGATATTTGTAAAGAAAAACATATTCCTATACGAATCGGTGTTAACGGTGGTTCACTAGAAAAAGATATATTAGAAAAATATGGAAAGCCATGTAGTGATGCAATGATAGAAAGTGCTAAAAGACATGTTGAAATCCTTGAAAAATTAGATTTTTATGATATAGCTATTTCACTAAAAGCATCAAGTTTAGATATGTGTATAGAGGCATACGAAAAAGCAGCAAATACTTTTAAATATCCTCTTCATTTGGGGATTACAGAAGCTGGTACAGCTTTTTCTGGAACAATAAAGTCAAGTATAGGTCTGGGAGTTATGCTTAGAGAAGGGATAGGAGATACAATTAGAGTATCGCTTTCTGATGATCCAACAGAGGAAATTCCAGTTTGTAAGGAAATCCTTAAAGATTGTGGATTGTATAAGAATAGCCCTAGATTAGTGTCATGTCCTACTTGTGGAAGAATCCAATATGATATGATTCCTATAGTTAAGAAGATGGAGAGCTTTTTACAAACACTAGACAAAGACATTACTGTTGCTATAATGGGATGTGCTGTAAACGGACCTGGAGAGGCAAGAGAAGCTGATATTGGAATAGCTGGTGGAAGTGGTGAAGCAATTTTATTTAAAAAGGGTGAAGTAGTTAGAAAGATTAGAGAAGATCGTATTATAGAAGAACTAAAAGAAGAAATTTTAAATTTGGAGGTAAAATGAGATATCCTGAATTTTTAAAAAAAGGTGATACAATAGGAATATGTGCACCTTCTTGTGGTATTGTTAGACCTGATCGAGTAGAGAGACTTAACTACGCAATAGTGGCATTGGAGGAAATGGGATATAAAGTAATTGAAACTCCATCGGTTAGGACAGACCATAGACTGAGAAGCAGTGATGCAAAAACTAGAGCAGAAGAATTTATGTCACTATATGAAAATCCAGATGTAAAGCTTATATTATTTGCTACAGGTGGAGAATTTCTATGTGAGATATATGATTATTTGGATTTGAACAAAATAAAAAATCTTCCTCCTAAATGGACACAAGGGTATTCCGATTGTACAGGTATAAGTTTTATATTTAATACTTTACTTGATATTCCAGGAATGTATGGTCAAACAATTAAAGACTATGCAATGCTTCCTCTACATGAAAGTTTAACAGATGCTTTAAAGATTATGTCTGGCGAAGATATTACACAACATTCATTTGATTTATATGAACAATATTGGGAGGAAGAATCTCAAGAAAATAATCCAAGACATTCTTATTATTTAAATGGAAAAGTGGAGTGGAAGTCTTTAAAACAGGAAGCTATAAATATTAGTGGAAGACTAGTTGGCGGTTGTTTAGATAGTATAAAATTTTATGTAGGAACAAAATATGACGATGTAAACAATTATCTTGAAAAATATAAAGAAGATGGATTTGTATGGTTCTTTGATTGCTATGAATTTAATACTCCAGATTTTTTTAGAACATTATGGCAGTTAAAAAATGCTAACTACTTTAAATATTGCAAGGCAATAATATTTGGAAGGCCATATAGTATTGAAGAAATAGCTGACATTACATATATAGATGTCCTTCGTGAAGTATTAGATGATTTAAACGTTCCTGTTATATATGATGCTGATGTTGGACATGTATCACCACAAATTCCACTTATTAACGGTGCGATTATAAATTTAAAATATGAAAATGGAAAAGCGACTATTAAACAAATTTTAAAATAAAAGGATTTAAGAGATGTCAGAAGAAAAAAAAGATAGGGTAGATAAAAGGGATTATTCAATTGATTTAATAAGAGTGATTGCATGCGTACTTGTTGTTGCAACGCATGTATCATTACAAGTATTCAATGAATACTATCATGAAGTTGATTGGAGTAGGTTAATTGAAAAGTGCTTCTTTACTGATGGAGTTCCTTTATTTTTTATGATTACAGGTTTTTTTATTATAAATGGTAGAGTGTATAAGAAAATAGTTAAAAGTACTTTTTTCAAGGTTATTCTTCCGAGCTTTATTTATGTGTTGTTTGCACAAATTTTTTATATGTTTATACTTAATAAAGAAAGTTTTGTATGGTGCTTAAAGAATGCATTTGTGAATTTAAATCTTGGAGGCATTTTAGAAAGTGTTTTAAAGGCAGATGTTGTGCCTATCAATAGTTTATGTGCTCATTTATGGTATATTTATTCGTATATAAAGATTATATTATGGGTGCCAGTTATTTGGCTTTTATGTAGCGAAGAGAAAAATCCTAAATTAGCTCGTAGAATGATAATAATTTTTGGTGTGCTTGGAATGCTAATAGTAGATATTCAAAAATTTATAACGCTTCCATTTGGCAAAGTTGCATTAATGCAATACGTTGATAGAGAATTGATATATGTGCTATTAGGTTATGAATTATTTATTAATAGAGATAGAATTAAAAATAATAAAAAACTATGTATTGGATCTTTATTAGGATGGATTTTAATAAATATAATTAGATATAAAATAGAAAATCATTATATGGTTATTAATTCATTTTACAACATAGTAGGGAGAGATAATTTTCTAGAATGGCGATACACAGTACTCAATGTTTTTTCTGGAATTTTATTGTTTATATTCCTATATTCATTTGAAATAAAAAATGAAAAGTTTAATAAAATTATATATAATCTTAGCAAAAAAACATTTGGTATTTATTTAATACATTATTTGCTTATAGCAAAAGTTGATCTATATAAGTTTGATAAGATAGGAACTTTACCTAGAGAACTATTATATTTAGCCTTATCAATTCCTATTACATGGATTAGTTCATATATAATTGTGGCAATAATTCAATTTATAAAAGAAAGAATTAGAACAATTGTAAAAAAGGCATAAATATTTTTTAAAAAATATATCTTTTTATTTTTTTCTATGATAGAATGGGGGTATATTTTAAAGGCCTAAATTTTGATTTATTAAAATTTGATTTGCCTTACAGAAAGGAATTAGAATTATGGAACTTAGAAGATGTGTACGTTGTGGAATGTTTTTAACTACTAACACTGATGTGTGCAAAGACTGTGAGAAAAAAGATATTGCCGAATTAGGCAAACTAAAGAATTTCTTTTCTGATTGCTATGTAAATGGAGTTTCTAAAACTGAAATTTCATCTAATACAGGCATCAGTGCAAAGAATTTAAATCGATATTTGGGCTATGATGAATTTAAAGATATATATGTTAAAGACGATTTGTCAAATATAATAAGTGAAATAAGCGATGATACAGAAGCCTAGATAGGTATTAATTTAGTGTATAAAAATATAGTCATTAAAATTCTTATTATATTATATGAATTTTAATGATTTTTTTTAGTAGGAAGTTTAAATGAAGGATATATTAAGTGAATTAAAAGAAAGAGTATGCAATTCTAAAAAAAGGAAAGAAAGTATTTTATAAATTAGAAAAATAATTTATTATTTGTGAGGAAAAAATGGAGCAAAAGAGTAAAAAAAATCCATTCAAAATGATTAAAAGAATAATTCTAATTATATTGGCGTTATATATAATAAGTGTTATACACAAGTATTGTGTTTTTAATAAAATTCATAGTGAAACCAACAAAAACATTTCAAAAGATAATTATACTATGACAATTGAAACAAAAATCAATGATACAACTGTAAAGACTACTAGTTACTATAGAAACGGAAGAGGAAAGAGTATTGCTTCAAATGGTGTATTTAAATGGAATAACCAAAAGTATTTTTTCATAGTTGATGAAAATAGTAAAACAATTTCTGACATAGATATGTCGAACATAAATGAAGCGGCTGGAATGGCAACAAAGACCACTTTTGCTAATTTTGTTCCAGGTTACCATTATACTCTTTCTAAAATTATAAAAACGATTTTGAGTCCAAAAACATTTGTTGGATATTCAAAAGTAGATGGTGAAAAGTGCTACTATTTAAAATATGTAGAGGATGGAAATAAAAGAGAATATTGGATTAGTAAAAAAACTTATGCACCAAAAAAAGCAAGTATGTATATTTCTAAAGGTAAAATAGAGTATTCATTCGACATTTCTTTTTTAAATACAAGTGTTGAAGATATAGAATTTATTGATATTACAGGATATACTTTTATTGATAGTAAAACTGGAGAGAAGAAGAAAGCAGAAGAAATATTTAAAGATGAATAAAATGAAAGACCACTTAAAAGGTGGTCTTTACTATTTGGTTTATCTCTTCAATAGTTTCATCTAAAAAGTCAAGTCTAATATTTTGTAATTCTTTTGAACTAATTTCTATTTCTTTATCAAAATACATTGTTGTTATAGTTGTTGCATAATCAGGAATAATTCTATAGCGTGAGCCAAATTTATCTTCAATGAAATACTTTTTACCATTTTGACATTTTTTATCACAGTTTAATTGGCATTTTGTTGACTTGCCTAAATAACAATATTGGTTAGTCATAACAGGAATTTTTCCATAAATAATTATCTTTTCGTTTGATAATGATGGATAAAAATCATTTATCTTAAGTTCTGGTGAAATTGTGACAGTACTTAAACCTAATTCTTTTAAAAATTGAACTGCGTAGTTGTTATAAACATTTAAAGTATAATTACCAATATATTCTCCATGTTTATACGTTTTTAATGTTACTAATTGAGAAATATTTGATATGACAAAACCATTAGTTTTAACATTTAAGATTTTTGAAAAGTCAAATTTTTTTAGAAAAGTATCTCGCATTATGTTTGGTAGATATACATATACTTTAAAATTTTCAGTAAGATATGAAACTATAGATGCATAATTATTGTTAATAAAGTACTTTAAAGGTATATATAATTCTTCTATACTATTAGATAGTTTAGTGTAATCTTCTTCAAGATTTAACTCGTTTAACAAAACAGTCGTATGTTTTGAGGTTATTTCTTGTTCAACCATTGGAGCAATTTTAATTGAATGTAAGCTATGAGTGAAATTACTTAACATTTCATTAATGAAACCTTCGATAGACTTCCTTCTAATTTCGTTTAAATCTTTCATATTTAAAAATAGATTGTCGTCGCAATTAATTTCTAAGTAATCAAATTTAAAAGGCGTATTTCCAGTTTTGATAAGTTGCTCTTTGATACGATCTTTTGATGTTGGGATATTAATAGCTTTTTCTGGTTTAATATCAGAAATATATTCGAAGTGTATATTTTTGTAAAAACCTGTTTTTCCAGTAAGTTTAAAAGTTATATTTTGATTATGAAATATATTAATTGAGCCATCTATAGATATTTTTTTAAACTCTTTTTCTTCTAAATAAGTTGGAGACAGTAACTTTGCGATATTAGTATCTTCAATTTTTCTTACTATATCACCAGGTTTAATATTTCCTTTAACTCTTCCAATAGTAACTATATTAGTATCCGTAATTTTTTTATGATTATGACCATTAATCATAAGTTCTGATACGTTGTATAAGCTATCATTAATCATTATCTTATCACCAATTGAAATAGGAGCAGAGGTTTTAAGAAAAATATATCCTTTTGACTCATTAAACTTTTGGATTTTTCCAAGTAAAATACCGATATTGTTTGGGGCTTTTTTATATATTAAGTCGTTGTTGCCATTTGAAGAAAAATGAGCATTTGACATCCCACCACGATTAAATACTTGAATAAGCATTTCTGTGTCTGAAAGATTTGTTTTTTCGTTTATTTCAGTTAGCATTTTTTGGATATTATTTTTAACATTTGTTCTATCAGTAGCTGTCTTAATATAGTCTATATATTTTCTGTATATTTTTGTAACTGTAGCAACATATAAAGGCGTCTTCATTCGACCTTCGATTTTAAAAGAATCGATGCCCATATCAATTAATTCTGAAAGATATTCAATTCCTAGATTATCTTTAGGACTTAAAAGATAACCACTATCAATTTTATTGAAGTATCCATTGCTAGATTCTTCTAATAAATTGTAGTACATTCTGCATGGTTGTGCACATAATCCACGATTTCCAGAACGACCACCAATCATACTTGAAAGCAAACATTGTCCAGAATACGATATGCAAAGCGCACCATGGACAAATACTTCAAGTTCACATGACGTATTTTCTCTTATATGGCGAATCTCATCAATTGAGAGTTCTCTTGATAAAACTACACGTTTAAATCCTAAAGCTTCTAGTTGTTTAACGCCATCAAGATTGTGACATGTCATTTGCGTGCTTGCATGTAGCGTTATTTCTGGATAGTTTTTTAATAAATAAGCTGCAAGTCCAATATCTTGTACTATTATAGCGTCAACTCCCACATTATAGCTTTGAATTGCAAGATTAACAGCATCTTCAAATTCGTCATTTTTTATAAGAGTATTTAGAGTAAGATGTACCTTTACATTCCTGGTTTTTGCGTATTCAACAGCCTTTTTTAGTTCAGACATATCAAAGTTTTTGGCTCTTGCTCTTGCACTAAAAGAAGAAGCTCCAAGATATACACTATCAGCTCCATTTTGGACAGCGGCTTTTAAACATTCAAAATCTCCAACTGGAGAAAGTAATTCACACATGATTTTTTCCTTTTAATAATAGTTTTACATAATATATCACATTTTTTACCATTTTTAAATGTTGAATTTAAAAAACTATTAATATATAATCTAAAACGTGGAGGTGATAAAATGATTGCTTTAGTTACAGGAGCCTCTTCTGGCATAGGAAAAGATATATCTATAGAGCTTGCCAAGAAGGGATATGATATCATTTTAGTAGCTAGAAATTTAGAAAGATTGCAAGCCGTTAAAGAAACTATTGAAAAAAAATATAATAGAAATTGTTATATAAAAACTGTAGAGTTAAGTGATAGAAATGCTTGTATAAAACTACACGAAGAAGTTAAAAATGAATTTGGAATAATTGATATTTTAATAAATAATGCTGGTTTTGGACTTTGCGGTAAATTTAAAGAAAATGATTTAAATAAAGAAATTTCAATGATTGATACTAATATAACTAGCCTCCATATATTGACAAAACTTTTTTTACAAGATATGGATGATAAGAAAAAAGAAAGACACATTATGAATGTGGCTTCTATAGCTGGATTTATGCCAGGCCCTTTAATGGCTACATACTACGCAACTAAAAGTTATGTCGTTAGACTTAGTCAAGCTTTAAATGAAGAATTAAAATCAGATAAATCGAAAGTAAAAATGCATGTACTGTGCCCAGGACCAGTAGATACAAACTTTAATAAAACAGCTGAAGTGAGGTTTAGCCTTAGAGGAGTTAGTAGTGAATATGTAGCAGATTATGCAGTTAGAAAAATGTTTAAAAATAAGTTGCTTATTTTTCCTGGAATTGGTATTAAAATTTCAGTTACTGGTGCTAAATTTCTTCCTGCAAATTGGATGGCCCAAATGTGTTTCAGCATGCAAAAAAAGAAATTATAAATTTATAATAAATATGGAGTGAATTATGAATAAACGAAAAAAGGAAAAAATTATTATAATAATGTTTATTGATGTTGTAGCATTTATTGTTTTATCTGTTGTTTTAATTCAAAACATGAAACCAGATGTCAATACATCAGAATCTACAAATGAAGCTCGAAATGCTATTGAAGTGAAATCTAGCATTAAAACAATAGATGATTACATTAATGAATTTGGTGGAACAAAAACTAGCCAACCAAAGAAAGATATGTGTTATGTTACTAAAGATGGCGTAGAATATACTATCTACAGTGATGGGGAAATAGTTGAAGGAAACATTGAGATTTGGGATGGCGGAGTCAGTGAACCTGCAGCAGATGAGGTTGGAAATTATAATATATATTCACCAAAGGAATTAAAGTGGATTGCAGATCAAGTTATATCAGGTGAGAAAGATTTTAATGGAGTAACAATTACATTAAGAAAGACAATAGATTTAGGTGCACGTCAAAATGAAGATGGCACATGGGATGGACCAGTATGGAATCCTATCGTCGGATTTATTGAAAATGAAGCTAATACACAAGAGGTGTTAGATGAAGAACCAATAGATGTTGAAAACACAAATGTTATTGATGAGAATCTAAAAAGTTTTGCAGGAGTTTTTCAAGCTGAGAATGCATCAATTCGTGGAATGAGAGTAGAGTCAGATAAAAACTATCAAGGATTGTTTGGTTTTTCGAGGGGAGTCATTCAAAACATCATTATAAAGGATAGTTACATAAAAGGAACTAGTAGTGTTGGGGCAATTGTTGGATTAAACGCAGGAAAAGTTCTTAACTCTAAAGTTATTAATACTCAAATAATAGGAAACGATAAAGTAGGTGGAGCAATTGGAACATTATCAACAGGTGCGTTTATAGAGAATGTAGATGTAGATGAGAGAACTATTCTAAAATCAGTAGATAAATATATTGGTGGCATTTGTGGGTATGCAAACAATAATAGTGCTATAAGCCAATGTAAATTTAG
>AUXO011726217.1_pt1 | contig 12530 bp, 7 predicted proteins | sample 768731 | NCBI WGS metagenome assembly AUXO01 (sample SAMN02715735, study PRJNA202380) | gut metagenome | biome: sheep rumen | host: Ovis aries | place: New Zealand: Palmerston North | reverse complement strand
CCTATGAGCTTTGCAGAGACATTGTTATTATCAGATGGTAATTATACTCATAAAGGTGCTTCAGTATTGAAATTTCCTGGAACTAATGATTTCTATAGTTATTGGATTTTAACTAATCAATTTACAGGTACAAGAAATTATGGAATGGCTTTAGGTCAAAGTGGAAATGCTAGTTATAGTTATGGCGCTAATTCCAACTCAGTTGTACCAATGGTTTCATTAAGACCAGAAGTGTATTATTTAAGTGGAGAAGGAAGTGTGAATAAACCATATATTATTAGTTCCAAATTGAAATATAAGGTGGATGTATTAATCAAAAATGAAACACAAGATTTAACTATTAATTTAACAGACTTAACACAAGTAGAAGAAGGTACAAAAGTAGATTTTAAGGTAACTCCAATAAAAGGTTATAAAGTAGTAGATTTAAAAATAGTTGATGAAGATAATAATGAAGTAGAATATTCTACTGAGAATAATAAATATATTTTTACCATGCCATATCAAAATGTAACTATAATTCCTTCCTATGAAAGAGTATCCAATGCTATTAGTATAGAAGAGAATAAGAATACTAAGGAAATAGTAATAGAAGTAAATGATTCTAAAGCGGTAATATATGAAAATACTGTTAAGTTTACTGTAACTCCAGAAGAAGGATATGAAGTAGAATCAATTGAAATAATTGATCAAGGTAATAATAAAATAGCATGTAAGAAAACCAAAAATGATAATGAATATGAGTTTATTATGCCAGATACGGATGTTGTGATAAAGCCATTTTATAAAAAAATTACAAAAGAAGAGAATATTACAAATCCAATGACTGGTAAATTATTATTTCAAATTTTTGTATTTGATATTTTATTTATTTGTATTATGATATGTTATTTTTGTTATCAATCATTAAAGAAAGTTTCTTAAGATAGAGACTTTTTCTTTTATAAATTATAATTATAATGTTTGACTTTTTTATAAAACTAAAATATAATATGACCCGAGGGGATTCTATGAATACGGATTATAATTTATATAAGATTTTTTTGTATCTTTATGAGGAGAAGAGTATATCGAAAACTGCTAGTAAGTTGTATGTATCTCAACCTGCTATTAGTTATAGTTTAAAGGAGTTAGAGAACCAGTTGGGTTATACTTTATTTTATCGTAATAGTAAGGGAATAGAACCTACTTTAGAGGCAACTGAGCTTTATTCTTATATTTCTACTGCTTTTAATATCTTACATGATGCAGAGGAGCATATTAAGAATTTGAATAGTTTAAATATTGGTTGTATTCGAATTGGTACGCCATCTCATATTGGTATTTTCTATTTATCTCATTTTATAGCAGATTTTCGTAAATTATATCCAGGTATTCGTTTTGAGATTATTTGTAAATCTACATCAGATATGGTTGATATGCTTGAGACTAGAAAACTAGACTTAATTGTTGATACTTTACCTATTAATAGTAAGAAAAATGTTACAAAAGTTACTCTTGCAAAACTACAAAATTGTTTTGCTTATAATAAAAATATTATGAAGAATGTTCATATTCAATCAGTTGAAGATTTACTTAATTATCCATTAATTTTACCAAGCGCAACTTCTTCTATTCGTTTAAAGCTTGATGAATATATGGAATCTCAAAATACTAAATTAGTTCCTATCTTAGAGAGTTGGACAACTGAAATTATGTTGGAGATGGTTCGAAGAGGAGTAGGAATTGGTTATTTTATTAAAAATGTAATTGAAACACAGGCAGATCAAGATAATTTTGAGGTTATTACTTTTGATAATGATATGCCGTCTGTTGATGTATGTTGTGTTTATATTGATGACTTTTTAACAACAGCAACTCATAAATTTATAGATTTATTAACTAATGATAAAGTAGGGGATTAATATGGATTATTTATTAAGTGATGAAAGAGAAATATCAAATCATGATTATGAAATTAGAAAAAAATTATATTCAGAGTTTATGAGTTTGCCTGATAATTTTGTTTCTAAAATGCGTCATTTACAACCTCAAGTTGGATGTTTTAATAATTGTAGTTTTTGTAGTAAGTTTTCTGTTTGTAAGAGTGAGTATTGGTCACTTAATTCTCTTCGTAATGTAATTGCAGCATTAAAGTATACGGCTCGTAATTATACTGCAGATGATTTGCTTTTAGCATGGGATAGAAGAGAACATCGTATTGGAGTTATTTTTCCATATTTAAATAATGATATTGCTTTATATCCTTATTTAGATCATTATATTGATCTTTGTTATCGTGAATTAGGTGTTCGTACTCGTATTTCTACCGTATCTTTTTCCAGACATAATAGGGCTTTAAATGAGATGCATAGGAGAATCTGTTCTAATGATTTGTTTTATGCTCTTGCAGGAGTACGTTTATCTATTAGTCAATATGGTCGTGTTTGGGAAGAAAAGTGTTCTAAAAATTCTTTAGAAGATTATAGTCGTGACTTGGCTAATTTCTTAGATATTTATCGTCCTTATTATGAAAAGTTTGGTACTGGTTCTCGAAAGATGTGTTGTGAACTTCGTTTTAATCCATTGGTTGAAAATGCTAAAGTATTGACTTTTTCTTATCAAAATCATTTTGTGATTGCTGTTGCAAATTACTTATTTGTATCAAAAAATCCTAATATTTCTTTTGAGGAATGTTTTATTAAAGATCCTTATGATCATTCTCTTTCTTTCACTACAGATGGAATTCAATTCTTAGAATATAATTTAGATTTTATAGTAGATAATGAAGATGGTGTTATTCATTATTTAGAAAATAATCCTTCTCATGATAGAGAAGTGGAAGCATATCTTTTTAAAAATCGTGATGGAATTTATTATTCTATTGATCCGAAACTTACACCAGAAGGAAATTATGGTATGCAAATATATCCAGAGACTGATGTTCGTCTTCGTTCTGGGTACATTATTACAGAAAGATTCTTTTTAAATGCGTTATATAATTTTAAAAAGAGTAGAGGATTTACTTTAAAGGATTTCATTGTAGGTAGTTCTTTTGATGATTGTGATGAGGTTGTTAATATCTTAAAAGAATATTCTAAATATTATAGTGAAATTGGGAAAAATGAGAAGAGTTCTTATATTTTAGAACATGTTATTCCAATAATTGAGGTTTATATTAAAGCCCTTAAATATTCCAATTATTCTTCTGATGTATTTTTTGATAAATATTTTACAATTGATACTGGTATGATTTGTAATCTAGGAAGAGCCATTAATTTATTTAAAGGAATTACAAAATTTGTAAATGAACCATTAACTCCTATTCATGAGAGAAATTATGGTAGACATTGTTCTACTATGAAACAAGAAAATTATGTTTGGTTATTAGGATGTGATTTTCATAATACTGTGTTAATTGAAAAACTAGATTTATTTAATACGGCATCTGTTGAGGGACAAGTATCTTTTAAAAGAAAGATTGTTTTAGATGATTTTAATATGAAAATAGAAGAAGATGAAAAATACTTATATCCAGGAGAGGTTATCTAATGTCTATTGATTTTTATAAAGAATTTGGAGAATATGGTTATCTTGCTAATTACTCAAATCATGGATTTTATAAAGATGGAGTTTATTATCCAACTGTTGAACATTTTTATCAATCTCAAAAGTTTTCTGATCCTGAAATTATAAATAAAATTATATCTTGTAAAACTCCAAAAGAAGCATCTAATATTGGAAGATGTCGTGATTTGATTCGAAAGGATCATTTTGCTAGTCAAAAACTTCAGGTTATGGAAGAAGGAGTTTATTTAAAATTCAAACAAAATCTGGATATTCGTAGTAAATTATTTGAAACTAGAAATCAATCTATTCGTGAGATGAGTGTAAAAGAGTCTTATTGGGGAGTAGGTCCTAATTTAGATGGAGAAAATCATATTGGAAAAATATTAGAACATGTTCGGAGTCGATTGAAAGAAGATTTTTTTAAAGATTTGATTGATCAATGTCGAGATAAAAAAATATATGTAATAGGACATTCTAATCCAGATATTGATTCTTATTATTCTTCCTTTTTACTTACTAGAATTTTAAAGTCTTTTGGAATTGATTGTGTTTGTGCGGTACGTGATACTTCTTTTGCAGATCCTAAATGGATTCAGGATTATCCAATTGCTGATTATGAGGTTGTAGAAGATTACAATTCTAAGAATTTTATTTTAGTAGATCATAATAGTTTAGATGGTATTTTAAAAGAAAATGTACTGGCAGCCTTTGATCATCATAGAATTACAGGTGAGGTATCTAACTTATATGAGGCAGAATACTCCTCTTGTGGTTTGTTGTTATATGATTTTTTTAAAAATTATTATTCTTTTACAGAAGAAGATAAAACGATGATTGCTTTTACGGTTCTTAGTGATACGGAGTTTCTAACTTCTAGTCGTTTTGGAGAAGAAGATCAGTTATTATATGAAGAATTAGGAATTCCTCTTCAATTAGAAGAACTTAAAAAGAAATATTTGAAGACTAATAATTTCCAATTAGATATTTGTAGTAATTTTTTTAAAGATTTTAAAAAATATAATTATGATAAATTAGTTATTAAAAGAAGTATGATTCGAAGTTATCATGATGATTTTAATAAGTATTTTCCTATTTATCAGAAGGAAATGGATTCTTATGATATTGATTTATTAATATGGTGTGATTATGAAGATATTTCAACTTTTATATCTTATTCTGATGAGTCTTTTCAATTTCCATATTTTACTACTAGTACTTATTTGGTATTAGATTATTTAAAAGAAAAAAAATATCTTAAAAAGTAAGATATTTTTTTATAAGTTTTTTTTATTTGTTTTTATATATATAAATTATTTTTATAAATGATATTAAAATTATATGTTTGATTTATATTACTTTTCTTAGTATTATCTTATTAAAGAAAGGTGATTTTATGGAATCAACACATACTCAATTATATACTTTTTATTCTTGCAAGAAGATTTATTTCAGAAAAACTCCTTCTCGTTGTTTTTTATTGGAAAAGATGCCTCATTCTTTTGGAATTAGTCTTATTCCGAGGAGACCTGTTGTTGTCTCTAAAAATGGAGGTATTTTATTATTTCCAAAATCCTAGACTCTATTTAGAGTCTTTTTTTTATTCACTTGCTAGATTATCAAAGTATCCTTGGATATAGACAACAGGAGTTCCTTTATCTCCACTTCCACTGGTTAGATCACATAAAGAACCAATTAAGTCTGTTAGTCTTCTTGGTGTTGTTCCTTGGGTTATCATTTTTCCTTTTAAATTACTATCTTTATTTCTAATTTCTGTTTTAATGGCTTCTTTTAATTCTTCTCCTCTTAAAGATGCATATTTATTATCAGAAATAAACTTTAATTTAATTTCATTTGGTGTACCTTCTAGACCAGGAGTGTAGGCTGGAGATACGACAGGATCTGCAAGTTCCCATATTTTTCCTACAGGATCTTTAAATGCTCCATCTCCATAAACCATTACTTCTACTGTTTTATTGGTTGCTTCTTTTATTTTCTTTTGAATACTTTCTACTAGGCTTTGTCCAGTTCTTGGGAATAATTTTAATCTTTCTTCTGTTGATTTATTAGATCCTAACATTCCATATTCTTTGTTATAACCACTTCCATTTCTTGATGTTTGCATGATTTCATACAATCCATAGACATTTGCACCTTTTTCTTGTAATAATTTTTTTGTTTGATATCTAGTATGAATATCACAACTTAATACATTATTTGTATATTTTAAAATATCTGTTGCATGATTTGATAAGATAAATTCTACTTGACAGTTTTCTTTTTCAATTAATTCTTTGTAGAAATCTATCATATTAATTCCTGTAAATGGATGAATCCAGTCTCCAAAATATTCTTTATATTCATCTTCTGTAATGATAGAGTCTGTTGTGAATTTACTGTTATATAATTTTTCTTCGTCTAATATTCCATTTCCAACTTCATCAGATGGGAATGATAATAAAACAAATAATTTTTTGGTACTTCTGGCAATTGCTTTTAAAATAATAGAAAAACGATTTCTAGATAGAATAGGAAATACAATTCCTAGTTCTTCTGGGTTATTAAATTTTTCTTTAATATCAGCAGATACTTCATCAACTGTTACATAGTTTCCTTCTGATATTCCAACTACTGCTTCCGTAATAGCAATGATGTCTTTTTCTTTTATTTCAAAATTGTTATTTTTACTTGCTTGTAAGATGGAATCTACTACTATTTGAGATAAGTTATCTCCTTCTTTAATAATAGGAGTTCTAATTCCTCTTACTACTGTTCCTAAATCTCTCATAATACCTACCTTTCATTAAAATTATAGCATATCTTATTCTTAAAAAAATATAGATTATTTTTCATTTTTTGTTATAATGTAGACATATAGTACTTTTAGGAGGTCTTATGGCAAGTAAAAAGACTGAGGTAAAAAATAAGAAAGATACGATTATCCAAAAGAAGAAGGAAAAAAATGGACAATTAAGATGTCCACATTGTGGGGCAAGTGAAGTAATTCCTAATCCTAAGACTGGAAAGTTAAGATGTAATTATTGTTTTTCTGAATTTGATGGGAATAAAGTAAAGAAGAAAGATGTAAAAGGTTTATCTGGTAAGGTTAAGGGAGAAGGGGCTAAAGACATTAAAAAAGATGCAGAAGATGTTATTACATTAAGATGTGGAGGATGTGGAGCAGAGGTTGTGATTGATACTGCAAATGCACCATATGCGAGATGTCACTGGTGTCGAAGTTATTTATCCATTAATGATAAGTTGGATAATGGGGCTATTCCTGATGTTATTTTACCTTTTCAATTAAAAAAAGAAGAAGCGCAAAGAGAGATTAATGAATTTGTAAAAGCAAGAAGGTTTTATGCAAATCCTGTATTTAAAAAAGAGTTTACAACGGAAAATATTATGGGGGTTTATTTTCCTTATATGTTAGTAGATGCTAATTGTCATGCTGATTTTGAAGGAGAGGCAGAACATTTGATTCGTCGTTATACTATGGGAGATGAGGGAAAGCAAACATATTATGATGCGGATTCTTATCATGTGAAAAGAGAGTTTGATATTATGGTTCATGAATTATCTATTGAGTCTAATTCTTTAAGACTCGATAAAACAAGTAATGAACAAACAAATAATATTATTAATTCTATTATGCCATTTGATACTGAAAATTGTATTGAATATCATTCTAATTATTTAGTAGGTTATACATCTGAGAGAAGAGATGTCAATGTTGATGATTTAAATGATAAAGTGAGAAGGCAGTTGAAAGATGTTGCCAAGTTTTCCTTACATGAAGATATGAAATTTTATGATCGAGGAGTGCACTGGGAGAGTCAGTTTTTTAATGTATTAGGTACTCAGTGGCTTGCTGCATATCTTCCTGTCTGGTTATATAGTTATCAGGAGGTTAAGGGTAGTAGGAAGGTGCTTCATTATGTTGCAGTTAATGCAAGAACGGGAGAAGTCATGGGAAGCGTTCCTATCAATCAGCCACTTCTGTTGTTCATATCTTGTATCATTGAGATTATTTTTGGTGCAATGGGAGTTTTTCTATTTTATACAACCTATACAAATGATGAAGATGATGGTGCAGCGCTCTTTTTATTACTTTTTGCTGCTGGTTTTATCTATTATGGTATTATATATGCAAAGTATCGTAATAAAAGTGCTAGACATACATATGAGGCTGAGACAAAGTATGAGGTTTCTAATATGAAAAAAGAAGATCAGTTATTGCAGAGAAAAAAACAGTTAAAAAATCGTTTCATTGATGAGAGAAATGATGATATATTAGATGGAGAGAAATAAAGAAAGAGGTATATTATGGTTAAAGATAATAAAATAATTATTGGAAAAAATGAGGAAAAGGAATTATATATTGTTCCTAAGATGGCAAATCGTCATGGTATTATAACAGGGGCTAGTGGAAGTGGTAAGACAACAACGGTTAAAGTTATGGCTGAGTCTTTTTCAAATGCGGGAATTCCTGTTTTCTATGTAGATGTTAAGGGAGATTTGGCAAGTATCTGTAAGATGGGAGAGAAAAATCCTAATGTTGATGGTAGGGTTGAAAAACTTGGACTTGAAGGTTTTCAATATCAAGCATTTCCAACTACTTTCTTTGATGTTTTTCAAAAGAGTGGACATCCTATTCGTACTACTATTTCAGATATTGGGCCAAGACTTCTTTCTCGTATGTTGGAGTTAAGTGATGCTCAAGAAGGAAATTTGGCTATTATCTTTCAAGTTGCAGAAGATGAAGGATTACAATTAAATGATTTAGGGGATTTACAATCTTTGCTTTCCCATGTTTTAGATAATCGTGGAGATTATTCTATGAAGTATGGTAATATTACTTCTCAAAGTATTGGTACCATTCAACGTAATTTGTTGAAGTTACAACAAGAAGGTGGAGATGTATTCTTTGGTAAGCCAGAATTACAATTATTTGATTTATTACAATATGATAGTTATGGTCATGGTTTTATTAATGTTTTAGATGCTCAAGAGTTATATAAGAAACCTACGATGTATGCAGTATTCCTAGTATGGCTTTTAAATACGTTATATGATCATATGCCTGAGGTTGGAGATTTAGATCGTCCTAAGTTAATTTTGTTTTTAGATGAGGCACATTTAATCTTTTCTGAAATGTCTAATAATTTAATTAAACAAATTATTCAAGTTGTAAAATTAATTCGTAGTAAAGGAATAGGAGTTTATTTTATTTCTCAATCTCCGAGTGATGTGCCAGAAGAAATTTTAGCACAACTTGGTAATAAGGTTCAGCATGTTCTTAGAAGTTATACTCCAAGTGATGAGAAAGCAATACGTGCTGCTGCTAATTCTTTCCGTAGTAATCCTAATTTTAAAACAGAAGAAGTTATTAAGGTATTAGCAACAGGAGAGGCACTTATCTCTTTCTTAAATGAAAATGGAGAACCTAATGTTGTAGAACGTGGTTTTGTGTTACCTCCTCAAAGCTTTATGGGAACCATTACGGATGCAGAACGAGAAGGAATTATTCGTTCTAGTAGAATTTATAATAAGTATGAGAATGTTTTTAATGAAGAGTCTGCAACTGAAAAAGTAGATGTTTTAAAAAAGCAAAAAGAAGAAGCAATTGAGGCAGAAAAAAGAGCAAAAGAAGAAGCAATAGAGGCAGAAAAAAGAGCTAAAGAAGAGGCTAAGGCTTTAGAAAAAGCAGAGAGAGAAAAGAAAAAGGCTGAAGAGAAAAAGCAAAAAGAAAAAGAGCGTATGGTAAAGAAAGTTACCAATTCTGTTACGAATAAAGTGATTAATAAAGCAACTTCTAAAGTTGTTAATTCTTTATGGAAAAATCTATTTAAATAGATTTTTTTCTTTGGTATTTTTTTTATCTTTTCTTCATAATTATTATTGATTATGGAGAGATGATATGTTTTTTAGAAAAATTGATTTACGAATTAAAATAGTTTTTCTTTTGTTTTCATTTTTTTTATTATGTATTCTTGGAAAAGTATTTTATATCCAAGTTTTTCAATATTCTAAACTAAGTGAATTTGCCAATGATTTATGGAGTCGTAATTTAGAAATTGAGGCTGATAGGGGGAAGATACTGGATCGGAATGGAGTTGTTCTTGCGGATAATTTAACTACTTCTTCTTTAGTTTTTATTCCTTCTCAAATTAAAGAGAAGGAACGTGTTTGTTCAGAGATATCTAAAGTTTTGGGAGTTTCTTATGATGAACTTTGGAAACATATAACTAAAAAAACTTCTATTGAAAGAGTTCATCCAGAGGGAAGAAGATTATCAAATGAAGTGGCTGATAAGATTCGTTCTTTTCAATTTGAAGGAGTTTATTTATTAAAAGAGGCAAAACGATATTATCCTTACCAAGATTTTTTATCTCATACTTTGGGATATGTTGGAATTGATAACCAAGGTCTTTCTGGAATTGAATTACAATATGATTCTTATCTTAAGGGAGAAAATGGTTCTATTAAATATTATTCTGATGCACATGGTACCAGACTTAATCGGAGTGAGGTTTATGTTCCTCCTACTAGTGGTATGAATGTACAATTAACTATTGATTTTAAAATCCAGCAATCTTTAGAAAGAGAGATGGATAATATTTATGATATGTTTCATCCTGATATGGCTCTTGGAATTGTTGTGAATCCGAAAACAGGAGAATTACTTGGGATTAGTTCTTATCCTGATTTTAATCCAAATGAGTATCAAAAATATTCTACTGAGGTATTAAGTCGTAATTTACCGATATGGGCATCTTATGAGCCGGGAAGTACTTTTAAAATCGTTACTATGGCTACTGCTGTTAATGAGAAAGTAGTTGATATCTTTCATGATCACTTTTATGATTCTGGAAAAGTTAATGTAGATGGAAGTATATTAAAATGTTGGAAAAGTAAGGGACATGGGGATCAAACTTATTTACAGGTTTTACAAAATTCTTGTAATCCTGGATTTGTTAAATTAGGTGAATTACTGGGAAAAGAAAGATTATTTTCTTATATTCGACAATTTGGTTTTGGAGAAAAAACTGGGGTTGATTTAAGTGGGGAAGGTACAGGTATCCTTTTTCCGTTTGAGAGAATTGGAAATGTCGAACTTGCAACCTCTGCTTTTGGTCAAGGACCTAGTGTTACTCCTATTCAACAAGTTATGGCTGTATCTGCTACTGTAAATGGGGGATATTTGTATCAGCCTTATATTGTAAAAAGTATTAGTGATAATACAAATACTGTTTATTATGAAAATCATAAGATGCTAAAAAGAAGAGTCATTAGTAGTGATACTTCGGCCATCATGAGAATTGCTTTAGAAAGTGTTGTTGCAAAGGGTGGTGGAAAAAGTGCATATATTGAGGGATATCGTATTGGTGGTAAGACAGGTACTGCACAAAAACAAGAAAATGGGGTTTATTTAACAAATAATTATATTATGTCTTTTATGAGTGTTGTTCCATCAAATGATCCTGAGGCTGTTTTTTATCTAGCAATTGATAATCCTAAAAATACGGCTATGTTATCTAGTTATACTACAACTCCAATTGCTAGACGAGTTTTACTTGATATTATTGATTCTTTAGGTATATCGAAGCAAGAGGAGGCAATGGAAAAAGATTTAGAGTGGAATGATAAGATTTATTATGATGTTCCAAATGTTATGGGAAAAAGTTTAGATGAGGCAAAAAAAATACTTGTCAATTTTGAGGTTGTAGTAGAGGGGGAGACGGGCGTTGTTGTATCTCAGTCTCCTCCTCCTGGAGAAAGAATAGAAGATCGTAGTAAAGTTAGGCTTTTATTAGAGTAAAATTGGTACAAAATTCTATAGTTTATGATAAAATAATGTTGGTGATTTCTATGGATGAGACAATTGGTAGTAAGGGTGGTAAAAATGACCGTAGAAGAAGTTTTTTTATTAGGCTTCGAAAACAAAAAAAAGAAGATGAGTCTTCTTTCAAAGAATTAGAGAAAAAAGTTAAGAAAAAGCAAGTATATACACTTATTAAAACTCTTCCTATTGTGTTAACGGGTGGAATGATTCAATCAATTTATCGTGTTTCATCTTCTTATCAAAAAGAAGATAAAGAAGAAGAAAATTCAAAATGGAAAATTCCAGAATATGATGCTGATTTTTCAAGTAAACCTCGTAATTATCCAAAAACAGTAAATCATCCTCAAAAAAAAGTAGTTTATGTTTCTCAAGGAAAAAAAGTTGAAGTTCATTTGTTTTCTTTTCCGGATAAGAGAGTGGAAGAAAGAAAAGAAATGAATTCAACTCCTCATAAGAAGGAAGAATTAAAAGAGGCTATTCCTTTTCCAGAACAAAATAAGTTTTTATTTGTTGATTTTATAGATCAAGATAATCATAAAGAAGAAGTATTTTCTCAATCAGAAAAGGATCCAGATGATTTTTCTGATTTAACTGATGAACAACAAAAAATACTACAAGAATTAAAATCTCATAAAATTATTGTAGAATATGAAAAAAAATTAAAAGATATTCGTTTTGATTTAAGACAAATTATTTATGATTATCAAGTTTTAGCAGATGAAGAAGAAAAAGTAGTTTTAAAAAAAGAGGCTGAAAAATTATTTGATCAATTATCTTTTATTATTTCTCAAATAGAAGAATTAAAATCAAAAATTCAAATTGATAATATAGATCGTTATGATGATCAATATTTGTACTATTTAATTGAAGATTACTTAGATGAATTCCAAGATGGTAAGATCCTTTCTGAACTTAAAGATTCTCCTTTGTATGTCCTTATTTCAGAGAGGCTTAATGAGTTGGAGAAAAAGAAAAATTCTTTTTCTAAGAAAGTAGAGGATAAGAAAGAAAAGTTAGAAAAGAAGGAGATTGCTTTTGAACAATTTAAAAATAAATATTATTCTATAGAAGATATGAAAAAAAATTTTGAGATGTTTCAAAAAGATCAAGAGAAGTATTTAGTTGATTTACAATATAA
>AUXO010319968.1_pt1 | contig 12533 bp, 11 predicted proteins | sample 768731 | NCBI WGS metagenome assembly AUXO01 (sample SAMN02715735, study PRJNA202380) | gut metagenome | biome: sheep rumen | host: Ovis aries | place: New Zealand: Palmerston North | reverse complement strand
GCACTTTTAATATTTGGCATAATCTCACCTCACTTTTGTAAACAAGTTAATTCTACCAAAAAAAAAGAAAAAAAGCAAATAAAAATGCAATATTTACAAATAATAATATCGGTGATAGTATGCATAAAATAAAGTTAGAAAATAAAAATCTTAGAACAGACCTAATAACAGATCAAATAAATGATGATATTAAGACAACTAAAAAAGAAGAAAAGAATGGAATTATAATATTAAACAGTGAAAGTAAAACAAATAAATATACAACTATTTTTTTTAAGGATATAACAGATAAAGATGCTTTCATGAAATTACAAAAAGTACTAGAAAATGAATTAAAAAAATATATTAAACCTAATAAACAAGATAAAATATTAGTAATTGGATTAGGAAATGAAAAATCAACTCCTGATTCTTTAGGACCAGAGACTCTAAATCATATATTAGTCACAAGATATTTATTTCTTCTAGGAGATGTATCGGAAAAAGTATCAAATGTTTCTATATTGAAACCGGATGTGATAGGTAATACAGGGATTGAATCAATTGATATGATTAAGTGTATGATTGATCAAACAAAACCTACAATTGTAATTGCGATTGATTCTTTAAAAGCCAATAAAATGGAAAGATTAGTTAAAACAGTTCAAATTACGGATAGTGGAATTCATCCTGGTAGTGGGATTTATAATAATAGAGGAGAACTTAGTAAAAACACAATGAACTGTGATGTAATTGCAATAGGAGTACCTACCGTAGTAGATATTGATACAATCAAAAATAAAAATACAGAAGAAAATTTTATCGTGACACCAACAAATATTGATTTCTTAATTGAGAAATTATCCTATCTATTAGGAAATAGTCTAAATCATATATTTCATAAAACCTTCTTCGACAAATAAAATAGAACAGAAAAGATATAATGTCATTAAGGTGATGATATGAAGAAAAAGAAAAAAAGAAAAATGATTCTATATGCATTTCTTCTAATATTGGGTATTTATACTGGATATAAAAACATAGAAAAGAAAAAAGTTATGATTGAAAATAAAGAGATCATTCAGTTTATATTAAATCATAGTTTTGAAAATCATAATATTATCAAGCAAATACAAAATACAAAAATTCAACAAGATGATGTCATAAAACTACTTCATAAAGATTATGAAGAAGCAATATCAATACCAAAAGAAGAAAAGAAAAATCCCATTGTCTATTTATATAATTCTCATCCAACCGAAGAATATGCCATAACAACAATAGGGGAATACTCCTTAAATCCAACAGTTATCATTAATAATTACATTATAGAAGATATCCTAAATAAAAATGGGTATCAGACCATTACGGAAGAAAAATCAGTAAAAGATATATTGGATACTAATAATTGGAATTATGCATCCAGTTATCGAGCAAGTAGAATACTAATAGAAGATGCAGCAACAAAGAACCCTTCTTTAAAATACTTTATTGACATTCATAGAGATAGTGTAGGAAAAGATAAAACATCGATTCGAATAGAAGACAGAGATTATGCTAAAGTATTATTTATTGTAGGATTAGAAAATGAAAATTATCAAGAAAATCTTACCTTTACAGAAAAGATTAATCTAAAACTAGAAGAGTATTATCCAGGAATCAGTAAAGGAATATACAAAAAAGAAGGACCTGGAGTAAACGGGATATATAATCAGGATTTCTCACCTAAAGTAATATTAATTGAAATAGGAGGCTATGAGAATACAACAACAGAAGTCCTAAATACATCCATTGCTATATCAAAATGCTTATTAGAGGTGTTTCATGAAGAGAATAATTAAGGTTTTGTTTTTAGGAATGATTATATTATTTTTAATTGTCTTCATCAATCGAAATAATAATTATTATGAAAATACGAATATTATTAAAGAAGAAGCCATTAAACAATTTGAAAAAGATTTAAGAGAGGGGAAAGAAATCATACCATCTCACTATATAACCCCAAAAAAAGATTATAATAATAAAGCAGCCCTAATTGGATTAAAAACATCTAAGATTATTGAAAAAATCGTTAAAAAAACTCTAAATAAAATGATTCGTTATATCTCTACGTAAAGTATAAAAAACACATTCAAAAAATGCATAAAAAACTTTATAAACAATAGTTAAGTGTTGTATAATAAAATATGAAAATAGGGTAAAAGGTGGTTATATAACGATGCAAAATAATATACTGATACAAAACTTTTTAGAAAAACTAGAATTGATAGGTATTGCATCCGATGCCAAAATAGAAGAGATGGAAACATTAGAAAAAAAGATTACTTATATAGAAATCTTTTATAAAGAAATGCAATTATCAAGAAAAGAATATGCTAAAAAGTTTTATGAAACATCAGATGAAGCAAAAGAAGAATGGAAAGATATTTTAGAATTATTCTTAAAAAAAGAAGAAATAACTAATATAGAAAAAGCATTGCTACGCCTAAATGAAATAGTAGAAAATAATAGTCTAGATAATAATTCTGAATTAGAAGAAATAGATCATATACTAGACTTTTTTGTCATGAGAATGAAAACATATTTAGATAACACTGACAAAAATCAAATAAAAAAAGAATTAGAACAAAGAAAAAACAGATTTGACCGCCTATTATCATTAGGAGATATCCTAGAAGATGATACGGAAACAAGAGATATTGAAGATATTGATTTTTTAGAAGAAGTTATTTCTTTTATCAACATTTCTGAAAATGAAAAAATTGATATATTAAGATATCTAATAGAAAAAAATAGAAGAATCTATGAGAAAAAGATAGAAAATCCTCCTGAAGAAATAGAAGAATTAGAGACACTTGAAGAACCAATAGAAGAAGTTATTACCAATTTATTACGAAAAAAAGAAAATATAGAAAAAATTCAAAATAAGATTCAAAATGATTATCAAATTGAAATAAATATTGATAATCCAACACGAGAAGAAAATGAATTTTTAGAAGAGTCTCTTAATCATATAAAAGAATACCTAATAGAAAATCATGAGAATAATAATAAGAATCTTGATGAACAATTAGATGATTATTTTCAAGAAAATGAATTAACAAATCATAATAAATTAAGAATACTAAATAACATTTTAAAAGATTCCGAATTAAGTGATTTAACACAGGAAGAGCAAATAAGACTTCTAGCAAAAGGAATGGATTTTTACAATAAAAACCAAAAATACATTATTAAATTAAGTGAAAAACAAAAATCAGAAATTAATAAATATCTTGTATCTTTATACAATGATATTGAAAATAGAGAACTGATTTATAGTAATAAATCTAAAAATCAAAATCATGAAATAGAAACAGAAGCAGCCTATGAATTAGAAATTATTTTGAATCTTATCTCTTATATGGATCCATATGATGAGAATAATAAAGAAATCTTATCAAAAGTTAGTAAGAGAATAGAAGATATATTAAGATGTGTAGATTTATGCATTAGAGAAGAGGGAATAGAAATGAAAAACAATCAAGAAATAGGAAGATTATTCTTTATAAAAGATGGAAAAGCCACCGTAATAGAAAAACAAATTAAATCCGCAACAAAAAATAATAAGAGAAAGAATAATATATTAAAAGATGTTAAATATCAATTAACCATAATTAAAAATAGAATAAATAAAGAATTAATATCTGCAAGAATCATGGAAGAAGAAGAGTTAGAGATTAGATTCATTGCAAGTGTATTTTCAAAAGTATTCTATATTCCAATAGGAGAAAAAGACGCAATTATTATCGGAACAAGTGTACAAAAAACAAAAGATGAAGCATGGCAAGAACAAAAAAATATCATACAAAGCAAGAAAGAAGAAATTCGTAATATGATAAATTCTTTAGAAAATCCTATAGAATATGAAAGCGAAAGTAAAAAATCAGAAATTATAACAAATAGAATTATGAAACAATTAGAAGAATATCAAAATGATAGAATGGAGATAAGATTAAGGGAAGAATTGAAGAAAGGAGAATTGTAATGATAGATCAAAGCTTTTTGATAAATCTACTAAAAAAAGAAATACATTCTCAAAAAAATACGATATCTCCCTTATTTGAAAAAGAAATATTAAAATTAGAACAGGATAAAACAACTATATCAGAAATAGATGAAAATACAATAAATGATTTGATAAAAGATTTACCAATATCAACAAAAGAAAAAGAAGAAAAAAAGATATTTCTTTTTTCTATGAAAAGACTAGTTAATTTGACAAAACATAAAAAAGCATACTTTCAAATGACAAATCATCAAATAAAACAAATTGAGGAAATAATAAATCTTTGGAAAAAAGAAAACAACAATCAAAAACAATATCAATTATTATTAGAAAAAATAGAAAATCCAAGTAATTATGAATATATAGATAATATTGATATTATAATTGATTTATTTCATAAATATGAATTAGAAGATTATGAAAAAAGATTAATTCTAACAAGAATTATGAAATATAACAAAGAAATATATGAATCAAAAAAAGAAGGAAAAGAAAATAATGCTTCAAATAATAGAGAAGATGTTGAATATATTTTAAATACCTATGGTTATTATTTTGATAATTTGAGAAAACCAGAACAACAAGAATTACTAGAAAAAGGAAATTTAAAAAGAATAGAAGAAGTATTAAAAGAATTAAAAAAATACAATTATCCTAGATTTATTCTTCCACAAGAAAGTATGAAAATGAAAACGATATTAATCAACAGTAACAAAGAAACAATTCAAAAAATAACCGAATTTGGTAAAGAAAAAAATATCTTTCCTCAAGATTTATATAGAATGACTCCTGCATTAATATCAAATACAAATAATATAGATAGTACAGCAAGAGCAGATGATTTTAAGAAGAACGTTGAATTCTTAGAAAATCTAGGATATAAAATTTCTTATATCTTAAAAAAATGTAAAGAACTTCTATTATTAAATAATAATAAGTTAGTAAGTAATTATCAAAAATATATTTCTTATGGATTAATTGTTCAAACAAATAAAACAGGTTCTTTAACCAATCCATCTCTAACTTGTCTTTTATCGAATCATTTTGCAGAAATAATTGACCAATTTATAGAAACAAATCCAAAAGGATATCGTTATGTAAAAGAGAATATGGACTGGATGTCTAATATAAAAGACTCATCAGATATATTATTCTATAATATATACCAAGCAAGTAAAACAACAAATCCGTATGAAAAAAAGAATAATAAAATACAATTAATAGAGGAAATAACACAAAAAAATATTTCCTATCAGGGAATAACAGAAGAAAACAAATATAAGATTACAAATACAATCATAATAGAATATCCTCATAAACAATCATTTGAAGAAGCAATCAATAAATCAAAAGAAGAAGATTTATATGATTTAACAATAGAAGATAATAGAATAGAAAAATTAAATCGATATATTGATCCAATGAATCCACTTCAATATGATTTTAAAGGAATCATAATTTCAAGATTAAAAGTAAAAAGAATTTTTAATATTCTAAAAAATTATGATTTAGATGATTATGAAGATAGTATGTTGTATGCAATAACCTATCATAGTATTATGACAAAAGAAGATTTAGATAAAATAAAAAGATTACTAAAAGAAGGTGATTAGATGGAATATTTAGAAAAATATGGAATTCCCAATAACATAATAGAAGAAATAAGAATGAAATATGATGAAATCGTAATAGAAAATATGAGAATAGAACAATGGAATGTAGAAAAAGTAATACAATATTTCCAAGAAATAGGAATTATTCCTATCAATGAAATAATACTAAATCATCCCAATATTTTTCTAAAAGATATTAATCAAGTCATGAAAGCCTTTAAAAAATATAAAATAAAAGAAATAGTAGATAAAATTAATATAGATAGTAATACCATAATAAAAGTATAAAGAAGAGAAATCTTCTTTATTTTTTTGACAAAATATGATATAATACAAGGCAATTAAAAAGAGGGGGATAACGATGGAAGAAAAAGCAGTAGATTTATCATTAGAAACTTTAATTCGAGAATGTAGTCTAAATCCTGTTTTAGGAAGAGAACATTTCTATTATTTTTCACTAAGAAATAGAGAAAACATTCATGAAATCTTCAAATATAAAAAATTTAATGATGATTTTACAGATAAACTATCGGTATATAGAAGAGATGATTATATCATAGGTATGATTCGACCAAGTTATGAAGAGTTCTTAAAAAAAATAATCACACTTTTAAATGCTAAAGTACAACCTAGACAAAAAGATGATGAAAAACTAACAGAAATATTATTAAAAAGAGTACAAGTATTATCAGAAATTAAATCGGAACAAGAATTAAAAGAAGAATTCCCATATTTATATAGGGACTTACAAGATGGAAGAGCCTATTACAATAACCTACAAAAAATAAGAGGCCAAGAAGGTTACACAGAAGAACAATATGCATCAGGAGAACATTATTATTATAGTTGTGCATTAAAAAAATCATTACAAAACTTTATAAAAAGTCAAACAGAATTATATAAAAGATTCACAATAAATAGACATTCATTAAAAGAATTACAAGAGAAAAAAACTTATAATTCCTATATTCAAAAAAACTTTAATATGGATAAATTATATATGTATGTAATTCATGAATATTTAAATAAATGTGAAAAAACTAATAATAGAGAAGAAATTAAAAAATATATTACAATCATTGAAAAATATTTAAATTCAGAAAGAGATAAAACAATTCATATTATTACAGATGAAGGAATTAAAGTAGATTTAGATAATATTAATAAAAGATTATATAATTTAAAAAGACGAATTAGTGATAATAGTAGCGTAGTAGATTGGGTTTTAATTCCAGAAGGAAAAGAATATCATAAAGTAACAAAAGAAGGAGAAGCAAAAAGGCTTGTTTTAACAAAAGAAGAAATAGAGCATCTTAAAGCCAAAGGAGAAAGAAAAAGAATATTTTATGAATCATCTCCTTACATAGCCAAAGCAATAGGATTAAGAAAATATCATGGTTATATTGCATATATTTATGAAAATGGAAATGTAATATTAGATCGTGAATACAATGAAGATACACCAAAATCTGCAACTGGAGATGCTATATATGTTCTAAAAGCAGAAGACTTTGAAGTTTTATCAAAACAAGAAAAACCAACTCTTAGAAAACATCCAAAAGTAGAGCATATGAATCATACAAAAACATGGGAAAAAAGAGTATTAGAAAAAATAGAAGAAGATGCAACTAGAGAACAAACAGAGCAAGCACATCAACTAGTTAAAAGATTAAAAGAAAAATAGAGATTAAATTATAATCTCTATTTTTATTGATATAATTCTTTTTTAATTAACTCTAAATTATTTCTCATAATAGAATCATATGTTGCTCCATTGGTTCTTTCCTCATCTGTTAAATTATCTAATTTATGAAGTTCAAGTTTTTGAATACTAGAATAATTTTCAAGGATATTCTTAACATTATCATTATCTTCTAAATTTGTAAAAGAAAAGATAAAACTAACACTACCATCTTCAATTAAATTTTCAGCATCAGCCAAAGTCTTTTGAGAAGCATCTGTATCAATACAAATAACATTAAGACCAAATTTTTCAAGATATTTCAAAGCCGTATCAGCAACAATTATTGTTTTATTATCAGTACTTTCAACCGCAAGTCTATATTCTGCATCAAGTTCGGATAATTCAATCTTAAGTTTGTTGTAAGCCTCATCCACCTCTTTCTTTAAATAAGTATTTGTAATATATTCATTCATTGCTAAACGAACATTCTGACTCATCATCAATAAAGAAGAAGGATTTAACCATAACTCTTCAGGAGAATAATCAGTCTCCAATACATATGCAGTATCAATAATCTTTAAATTTGGATTTAATGCTAACAAATCAACTGCAAGATTTCTTTCCTTTTCTAATAACCCATTATAAACAAACAAATCAGTTTTAGAATAATCTTTTTTCTTTTTCTCACCAATTTTATAAGAATTAATATCAACTCCATCTGGATAAATAGAAGTAATAGTCGCATGATCAGAATAAATCTTTTTTAAGATATACTCATTTGGATAATTGGTAACAATAACCTCAATATTATCCATAGAATCATTAGAACATCCACTAGTAAATAATAATATAGAAAAAACCAATAATAAATAAACAATCCCTTTTTTTAACTTCATATCATTTCTCCTTCTTAGAAACAGGATCAAATCCATACTCATGAGACCATGGATTACACCTTAAAATTCTTTTAATTGATAAAAACAAACCATAAATCACCCCGTAGGTATCAATACATTCAATTGCATACTCAGAACAAGTAGGTTGAAATCGACAAAGCCCATGAGTTGAAATAGGTAATTTTTGATAGAGACGAATCACCCAAATTAAAATTATTTTCATCCTATCACCAAATTCATTTTACTATTTTTTACCAAAATATACAAGTCATGAATCAAGTATTTTAAAAGAAAGAATTGAATTCAAAACAAGAGTGTGTTAAAATAAAATAAGATAAATAGGGAGGCTAGAGAATATGGGGTTATTTGATAAATTCTTCAAAAGCAAAGAGAAAAAAACAATAGATTACATGCCAGGTGAAGGTAGAACAGAAAATGTTAAAGCACCAGTTAGTGTAAAAAGAGAAATTGATACTATTTTAAAAATTCTTGAAAATCTTGGTATATTAGAGGAAGATCAAATTGAAAAAGCACTTGATAAAGAAGAGAACCTTGATAAAACAATTCTTTCAAAAATGGACCTTAAAGCCTCTGAAGATAATGTAGATTATTTAAAAAAATATATTGAATTTAAACAAATCGGATACGGAAGAGAAACAATAAACCTATATCGTCGAAGATTAGAAGAAATATCAAAAGAGGAAATAGCAAAAGGAAAAGAAAAAGAAGAAATTATTGAAAAATTAATTTCTAATACAAAAGTAGAAATTGATAACTATGAAAGAATTCTAAAATCTATCAATAAAGAAATTAAAGAAATAGAAGAAGATAGTAAAAATGAAAATGAAATCCTACAAAGAGTAGGAATTCTTGCAGAACAATATAAAGAAGAAGCCTTAGGGTATCCTATAAACTTAGAAAATCAAGTAAAAAAAATGGCGAATGAACTTGCTCAATTGCCATATGGAGGATACGGAGAAGAAGAAGTAGAACGTTTCCTAACAGCAGCAGGAAAGATGATAGAAGAAGGAAAAATGAATCAAGAAGAAACAAATCATACCTATTCTCGTATCAAAGTAGAATTATATGACCCAAAGAAAAAAAGATACTTATCAGACTTAGAAACTCTAAACAAAAAAATCCAAATGATTTCAGAATCTCCTTATATTTCAGAATTTGAAAAAGAACAAAATAAATTAAAAATAATAACAGAATTTAATCAAATGAACGGACATAAAATGGGTATAAATGATACCATAAAAAATATGATTAAAAATCTATCAAATCTAGAAAATGGTGGATTTGGTCAAATAGAATTAAATAAGTTTGAAACAAAAGTAAAAGAAATCAAAAAGAATGGAGAAGAGGCCAATCTAAAAAGAGACGACATTTTAAATCAAATTTATGAAGAATATAATAAATTATTAAGAGAATATGAATTAGAACTTATGAGATTTAAAGAAGAAATGGAGTCTATAAAAGATCTAGAAGAAGAAGAAAAAGAAGAAAAACAAAAAGATTATTTAGAATATTTTAAAGATAAAATGGGACATCCAATTGACTATCAAACAAGAATTCTTGATATGAAACAAAGCCTTGAAACCTTAGAAGAAGGTGGTTATTCTTCTACTGTAACAGATGACTTTAAAATGGAGTCAATGACAAGAGCAGAAAATGCTAAAACACCAGAAGAACTTACAGAATGTATGAAAGAAATTAGAAACAAATATAGGGAAATGATTTCTCAATACAAGGAAAAGAAAAAAGAATATCAAGAGGAAAAACAAAAAATAGAAAACAGTAAAAATGTTTCTAAAGAAGAAATAGAAATTCAATTAGAATCCTTAAAAAATAAGTTCTTATCTAATTTTGGACATACTACAAACTATGAAGAGATTATTCAACAGAATAAAAACAAATTATCATCATTAGAAAAAGGCGGATATGGAAAAACAGTACTAGATAAATATGAAAATGATTGTAAAAGAATAATAACAGAAGAAAAAGACAAGGATTCCATCTATCATGAAATTCAAAAAAAATATTTAGAATTAAAAAAACAATATGAGAAGAATTTAGAAATCTTTACAGAATGGAAAAAATTACAATTAAATAACAAAAAGAAAGAAGAAGTAGAAGAACAAGAAAAAGAACTTGATGAAAAAATATCTCATATGCTATCACTATCAAAAGAAGAATTATATGATTATTATATTGAAGATGATAGAAAGAAAAAGGCTCAAGCATATAGACACAATTATATGGCAGCCTATCGTTATCTTGCCAGAGAAGAGGCTAATAAAAAACAAAATGAAGATCTATATAGAAGACGATTAGAGGAATTACAAGAAGATAAACAACCATATACAAATGAAGAAATAGAAGAAGCAACGAAGAAAATAGAAATTATGGAGTTGAATAATAGTAAGTTAACTGAGGAAGATAGAATCATAAGTTTAATGGAATATATTGATAGTACACTATTTAGACAAATGATTTATGTAGAAGCAATGCTTGCTAATAAAAGAGATCAAACAAAAATATAACTTTTCGAGTTATATTTTTTTTGATATAATGATACTGGTGATGAAAATGGAAGAACTATTTGAAAGATTACATATTAAACCAAAAGATCAAGAATTATATAAAACAGCCTTTTCTCATAGCTCATACGTAAATGAACATAAAGTAAAAAATGATTATGAAAGATTAGAATTTTTAGGAGATGCTGTTCTAGATTTAGTAATGGCAGATTATTTATATACCCATCATAAAGAAAGTGAAGGGGAAATGACAAAAGTAAGAGCAACCTATGTATGTGAAAATGCTAATTATACATATGCAACAGATTTAGGATTAACAAAATATATATTGGTAGGACATGGGGAATCAAAAGAAGGAGAACCTCTAAAAAAAGCCATCGTTGCTGATATATTTGAAGCATTAATGGGAGCAATCTATATGGACTTAGGATATGCAACAGTACGAAATGTTATTCTAAAAATTATTGTTCCCTATATGAATAATCCAGAAATTAAATTCTTTAGTGATTACAAAAGTAGCCTACAAGAATTTGTCCAAACCGAACAAAAATCACTAGAATATAAAATTGTAAAAGAAGAAGGCCCTGCACATAAAAAAACATTTACAATGGATGTAATAATAGATGGTATTGTATATGGAACAGGAATTGGATCATCCAAAAAAGAGGCTGAACAAGAAGCAGCAAAATATGCATTAGAAAAATTGGCTATAAAAAAATAGTCTTTTTTAATGAGGAAGAAAACTTTTCTTTTTAAAAAGATAATGATATAATAAAGATGCTATTCATGCGTTTATATATTATTAAACTCATATAAAAGAAAAAACAGAAAGGAGATATTTATGAGTAAAATTAAAATATTTGCATTAGGTGGATTAAACGAAAATGGAAAAAACATGTATGTGGTAAATGTAGATGAAGAAATATTTGTATTTGATGCCGGTTTAAAATATGATAATGACATTAATTTAGGAATAGATTATATCATTCCAAATTTTGATTATTTAATAAAAAATAGAAAGAAAATCAAAGGAATCTTTTTAACACATGGTCATGATGGAAATATGGGAGCAATTGCTGATGTTTTAGAAAAACTCCCAGAAATACCAGTATATGGAACAAAGTTAACCCTTGAAATAGCAAAAAATGATTTCACAAAAGAATTATTAGAAAAAACAAAATTAATAGAAATAAAGCCACATAATAAAATAGATTTTGGAAAGAATTCTATTTTTCCAATAAGTGTTACTCATTCTATTCCAGACTCTGTATGTTATGTATTATATACACCAGATGGAGCCATTGTATATACAGGAGACTTTGTATTTGATTCAACTATGATGGAATCATACAAAACAGATATTGGAAAACTAGCATATGTTGGAAAGCAAGGAGTTTTATGTTTATTATGTGAATCATTCTATGCTGATAGACTTGGACATACATCCCCACATAACCGTGTAAGAGGCTTTATGAGAGATGTATTAAGGAAAACAGAAAATCGTATTATTGCAACTGTTTTTCCAGCACATTACTATCGAATTCAAGAACTTTTTGATGAAATATCAAAAACCCATAGAAAGATAGCAATTATGGGAAAAAAATTACAAGAAATGATTAATAAGGCAATAGAGGAAGGATATCTAAAAATAGATAAAACCAAAATTGGAACACTAGCAGATTTAGAAAGTAAAAATGTTGTAGTATTAATATCAGATGAAAAAGAAAAACCATTTGCTAATCTAGAAAGAATTATTAAAGGATTTGATAA
>AUXO011687464.1_pt1 | contig 12535 bp, 8 predicted proteins | sample 768731 | NCBI WGS metagenome assembly AUXO01 (sample SAMN02715735, study PRJNA202380) | gut metagenome | biome: sheep rumen | host: Ovis aries | place: New Zealand: Palmerston North | reverse complement strand
CGGAGGCCAGTGAGAGCGGCTTAGAACCTTCCGCCTCGGCCACCGCCGCCACCGCCACCGAAGCCTCGGCCACCGCCCCATCCGCCGGGACCGCCGCCATTAAAGCCTGCGGCGCGGGCCTCCTTGTTGGCCTCCGTTCCGAAAAGCTTCTTGAAGGCGAAGTCGGTGTAGAAGTTGACGTATGAAGCGCCTTTTCGCCTTTTTCTCAAAACTTTTTCTCCGAATCGCTTGGCAGTTCGGAGAATTTGTTTTAACTTTGGGGCGGATTAAGGATTTTGTTTATGGAAAAGAAGGAGAAGCTAATTGTTGGACATATAGGAGTGATTGGCCGGAGACGGATAACGAGCCGTAAGAAGCGACGCGTATTGAGTACAGAGGAAAAAGAAAGGTTGATAGCACAGGCCAAGACTGCTTATGAAATACATATCAATTCCACTGAAGGAGTATCCTGTTGAACCCTCTTTCAGCATGTGTGTTGATTGTGTCCTTTTCTCTGGGAACTATCTCAATCTTTATGCTGCTGATGCTGCCCTGATTGACACAGGAGCAACCCGCACTTCTGTCAGCATGGATATTATAGACCAGCTCGCCGTGATGTCCAAGCGTCTGGAATTGATAGAAATTGGAAACAAGCTTCATGATGTAGGGGTTTACGGCATTAAGATTATGCTTTCACCTGAGCTGATATTTGATTTGGATGTGTACGGATTGCCTGGCGAAGGCAGGGGAGCAGTAATCATTGGGATGGACATCATTGGTACGGGAAAACTGACAATTGAGCCTTCCACGGGCAAACGCCACAAGGGAGAACTCCTATTCCCAACGCCATAGAATATTGTAGCTGATGAACCTTGGTGAATCGTTTTTAGGCTTTGGTCACCACTCTGTCGCGATGTGATGCGCACAGGCATTGCCGTGTGAAGCGCCTTTTCACCTTTTTTTCAAACAAATTCACCGAATCGCTTGGCGGTTCGGTTTTTTCTTTTTAACTTTGCGGCATCGCTTGTTAGCCCATTAGTGGGCGGCGGGCGGTCTTATATATAAGAAAGACGTTTTCGAACGTCTGTCGTTGTGACTTGTGAACTTCGCAACTTCCAATCTCTACAACAGACAGATGACAACGAAGCGTCTGCGTGGTACGCATCTATATACCTTATAATATATAGTTCGTGCTGGCGTGGGCTAACGGCGTTGTCTATCCTGTGTAGAGAGGGCAATGCGAAGGCCTACAAGTCCAGGATAGGCTGAGAAGCAAAACACCTGCGCCTTTTTTGTATATCTGCGCGAACTGACAGCTAAACATAAATGCTGACTTCGGGGTGTTTGTGGGCAGAGAGAAACAACTATTACTATGGGCAAGAATAAATGTCTGTATGCATTTACTATTGTATGGTTTGCCATGGCATTCATTATTGTGCTTATCGTGCTCTTAATTTCAAACTGTGGTGATTGCATATCAATATGTTTACAACGCGTTGTTGCGATACTGGTTTTTTCACTCATCTCTATGCTCGTCCTTCTGTGTCTTTGGCTACTCTTCATAAAGGAGGCCCTGTACGCCAATGCAAAAGGTGAAGATGACAGTTTGGACAGTAAGCTTAAAGCAATTAATCAGGATTTGGAAGCCATAAAATTGCAATTACAATCTCTGCAAAGGACGAATAATCATGGACAACAATCAACAAAGTAAAAGTGGCTTTTCATTTGCCGATGACTTGATGGTTGACATCACAGGAGCACTATTCCCAGGATTACTGTTTCTCGTGATAATGTTCGTTAGCGTTGTCATCCCTATTTTGATATACGATGATGGGACGCTATTGGAAAGCTGTCAAATATCTGGCAGTGCTTGGTGGGTGGCACTAATAGTCTTACTGATAGTGTCTTATGTCATTGGTCATGCTTTTTTTCGCGCTGATATTATAGAACCAGACAAGCGTGATATTAGACGCCGTATCAGCGAAGAGATAAAGAAAAGCAAAAAGAAATATCGTAGCAATCCATCCTTTGATGAGGTTGAAGCCGAATTGCGAGATCAGATACGCGCCTTTAGGAAAACTCTGAAATCGTTTTCGCCGAACCCATTGTTTGGAATACAGCCGTTAAGTAACTCACAACAGAATGACACAGTCGAATTCTATAGCCTGTTGATGAGATATTGCATCAGGGCCACAGACAAAAGCCTACGACAAACCTCAGAATATCCGTCGGAGGTGCTGGGGGTGTTATTCCCTGAAGAAGTTAGAAGACTGCAAGAACGGAAACAGTTGAATACTAACGATGACATTACATTTAACGATTTAACCCCCGCTATTCAGAGTATACTAAATGATTATAGAAGACGTATATGTGGAACCAAACATAAAATGCAAGACGAGGCGACATTGAAACTTATTGTCTGTGCTTGCGTGTTAAATATACAATCAGAACTCGGAAGTATAAGTGAAAGTAATTGCTCGTTTCCATATGTCTACTATCATAAATATCTCCTGAAACGAAACCTTTTGGATTATTTGGACGAGGTAACGTGGAATGCAGATAATTCCCGAAGCAAAAATGTGATAAATAACTATAAAACAGAAATCCAATTGTTCGCTCCGGAAGGCTATACGTTGGTGCGCAAGAATGAAGCCCACATACGAATGTCATCAAGCACTTGGCACATGGCACAACCATTAAAGTGGATTACAGGACTGACCTCTTTTGTCTTGTTTTTGGCCCTTTTCTCCAATTATCCTTCGTGTAAATCCTGTTCTTTCTGTTGTTTGGGGATTTATACAACTTTTTACGGTTCACTAATATCTTTCCTTCTTCCATTTAGCATATTCCTGTTTTTGTTTTTTATCCAGCATCGTATCACCCATTTCATCCATTACCAAAGGATGAGGGAAATATTCTATACTATCAGCATATACGATGATTACAAAGAAATCATCGCAGACAAAAAGAAGGTGAAAACAAATCAAATCAACTATAATGTAAACATTCATTAATCAAAACTATATTTAGTATGAAACAAAGGCTATTAATCCTAATTGCGTGCTTGCTGACTATAACATCAGCACATGCAGACTATCTCACAATGAAAGTCGGCAGATCTAAGAAGTTAGCATTGTCGCCCGGCTCTGACTATTCCGATCGTTCTACAGACAAGTTAATGGCAGTCTGGGAAGTTGATAATGACAATGTCTCATTGTCAGAGATGGGACTTTCTGGTACAAGCCCTACATGCTGGATTAGAGCTCAGGCTGTAGGTACATCAACTGTAAAATGCACATGGAAACAATTAGTATGGGACATAGGCTCTCTTAGTTATAAAGAAAACTCTGTCAGGACTCGGACTTGGTATATTACGATTGTTGAAGGAAATGGAGGCGGAGATGATGAAGAAGAGGAGCAGGAAGATATGATCGTGTCATTCGTTCATCCAGATTTACATCTTTGGATAACCGCTGATAAAATATCGGGTGAGGCAACAATAGCTAATTCTGCTCTTGATCCTTCTGCTGTAGATGGAAACTCAATAATTTATGTGTATGATGAAAATTATGTATGGGATCATATAAATCATTGGAAGAATCTCGTCATTCCTGATACAATTCGTTATGCAGGATACACATATATTATTACGGCTCTTGGTTATAAAGCATTTAATAGGTCTATCGAAGTTGAAACAATAACACTGCCAGAATCTGTCCGTTCAATTGGTGACCTTGCATTTAACTATTGCGTAAACTTGAAATCCATCAGCATGTCTGACAATGTCAGATATATTGGTTCAAATGCTTTTACATATTGTAGAGAACTTGAGTTCATCCAACTTCCTGATAGTTTAGAGTCAATTGGTGGTGGTGCCTTTGCTGATTGCAAAATGCTAAAAGAAATAACAATACCCCAAAAGTGTAAAAGTATCGGCAATGATGCTTTCATGTGGTGCAGACGGTTACACAAACTAACCATAGAAGATAGTGAAGAACCTTTAGGTTTGGGTTACAACTATAATCTTAGTTGTGAGTATGATGCCAATTTTTATGGTGGTGTACCTGTTGTTAGGGGACCTTTTTACGATAGTGCAATAGACACACTATATATTGGAAGAAATATATGTCTTCCAGAAGAATATAGCGGACTCTCTCCTTTTATGGGAACTGCAGCAAACTTCTTTTACGACGGTAATCCGTCACAATACGTCAATTCTCCATGGAATGTTTTCCTTTTAGGATTCGGAGATAATGTTACAAAAATTCCCGGAAACTTATTAGGGGGGAAGTCAATCGCAAATGAAGTTGTCCTTCCTCCCAAATTAGAGGAAATTGGCAGTATGGCATTCTACCGGGCTTTAAACCAAAGTGAGATAACTATCCCTAAAACTGTAACGACCATCGGTAAAAATGCATTTTACAACTATGCTACTTTTTATAGATATGAAGTTGGGAGGGATAATTATGATTTACAGTGTTGGCCCTTACGGAGGGTATATTGCCAGTCGCAATTGCCACCATCGACCGAAGACAGTCCATTTGGCGATTGCATTGTATATGTGCCGTCGGGTGCAGGAAAAGCATATCGTGAAGCATGGGGAGGAAAGATTGTTGACTCAGAAGATGAGATTGTAACCATTAATGTACGTACACCAGGAACACTTTATAGTCGTTTGCTTGCTCAGGATTTGCAAATCGACGATGTGTATCGGCTAAAACTGAAAGGAAGCCCAAATGAAGATGACTGGAAGATTTTAAATAGCATGCCATACCTTTATGAATGGGATTTATCTGAAGCTAATATAACAGAGTTTCCCAAAGATTTTTTCTGGGACAATACAGAATTACAGTCACTCAAGCTGCCCGATAGACTGACGCATGTATGCGATAGTGCGTTCTATGGATGTTCTTACCTGTCTGGGAATATCGCCTGTCCACCATCCTGCATTTCTATTGGCTATCATGCATTCGAAAACACAGCAATATCAGGAATGACATTTTCTACTACTGTGAATATTGAAAGGGAGGCATTTAAGAATTGCTATAATTTTGAGAGAGTACGAATTCCTTCTGGCTCAAATGTTGGAGAAGGAGCTTTTAGAGGAAGCGGGCTGAAAGAAACAATCATTGAAGACGGAGTAAAAAGCGTGAAATCTTTATATTGCGAGAAGATAGTGTTCGAAGGACTAGTAGATTCCATAAGTGATTTGTCAGCATCAGAGATGTATGTACCAGATTTGTTGACTTGGTTGCAACTCCCAACTCCTAGTGCACCCCATTTGTATATTAATGAGAAACCGGTTGTTGACATCACCATTCCGTCAAAAATAAATCACATAAAGGAAGGCGCTTTTAGGGGATGTGAAACAATGACTTCGCTTAATCTGCAAAATGGAATGAAAAGTATAGGAGATAATGCTTTTAGTGGCTGTGCTAATTTGAAAAATGTGGTTTTCCCCTTGTCTGTCACTACAATCGGTAACAGTGCATTCAGTGGCTGTAAGAGTCTCCAAGAGATAACCTTGCCCTCAAAACTCACAGCAGTTAATAATTCTGCTTTCTCTGATTGCACAGGATTGAATACGATAAATTTCTCTTCAAATCTGGAAAATATAGATGACTATGCGTTTGCCGGCTGTACAGCTCTCACGAAGTTGAAATTCCCTTCCTCGCTCCTTAAAATTGGGGCACAGTCATTCTCTGATTGTTCTGATTTGGTCGAGATCAACATTCCAGAAAGTGTATGTAGTATTGAATCTGGTGCTTTTTCTGGGTGCCCGAATATTAGCACAATCGTTGCTCACTGGAACGACCCGATTACAATAACAGAGGATGTTTTCCCAGAAGTGACCGCTGACTGTCACCTGTATATTCCTATCGGAACCTCTACTAAATACTTCAATGCGGGATGGAATTTCTTACCGAAAATGAAAGAGGCGGGGATCATGGACATTTCATTAAATACTGGTGGAAGAGTCATATACAATGAGGAATCGATTGAGAATGAATCCAAGGAATTCTTTTTCACACCTTATAAGTCATTCACTCTTTCATTTGAACCTTTTGACGGGTATTCGCTGAGAAAGGTTTATCTTAATGGGCAGAATATTACCACGGAGGTTGAAAACAACAAATTCTATGTTGAAGATCCTGAAGAAAACCTGATTGTTAAAGTGGTCTTTGCAAATAATGACATTATTACTGGAGACGTGAATGGAGATGGTACTATCAACGTAACTGACGCCATCTGTGTAGTGAATTTTATTCTTAAGAACACTCCCGCTGATTTCTATGACTACGCAGCAGATGCCAATGACGATGATGTCATCAATGTGACCGATGCCATAAGTATCATTCATCATGTATTAAGAAATCTTCCTTTGCAAGTTGTGAAAAAAGTTCTAAATGCACATGATCCTCAATAACTCAATATTAGTAATTTTATAATTATGGAACGTTTCGTTTTTTGTTCAATATTTTTATTTTTCTCTCTTGTAACTCGTGCTGCATACACGTTTCAATTCTGTACAGAAGAAGGTGTGAACATGTATTTCACCTGTCCTGGTGGTGGCCTTCGTTGTTATGTTGGATATGAATATTACAACATGACAATGCAAGCCATTTCAACATCCACAACAGGAACTATAACAATTCCGTCCGAGGTGGAATACCTTGGTAACAAGTTAACGGTTGTAGGGTTTCTTAAAGAGGCATTTCTTAACTGCACTCAATTAGAAAAAGTAATTATTTCAGAGGGAATATCTGATATTAATAGTGTTGGTGTATTTAAAGGTTGTACAAATCTGAAAGAAGTTGTCCTTCCATATAACTTAAAATCTATACCTCAAGATACTTTTAGCGGTTGTACTCATCTTTCTTCAATCAATTTAAATAATGTAGAAGATATTGCAAGTCGTGCTTTTGAAAACTGTTCGTCTTTAATCTCTCTGGATTTGGCTAATGTAATATCAATCGGTGGTGGAGCATTTTTAAATTGTACGAATTTGAATCAGGTAAGTTTCTCAAATAAAATCATTAACTTGGGAGGCTTTGAAGGATGTACAAACATTAATGAAATTAGCATACCTAATAGTGTGACTTCAATTAGTGGTTTTACTAATTGTATTAATCTAACCTCTATTGAGATTCCTAATAGTGTGAAAACTATTGGAGCGAATACTTTCGCTGGCTGTACTAAATTATCGACAGTTGTTATGGGTTCAAATGTCAATGATTTTGGAAATAGTTCATTCAAAGACTGTTCGTCTTTAAGTACTTTTACTTTCAAAGGCAATAGCAATCTGGAGCGGATTGGCGATTATGTTTTTCAAAATTGCTCTAATTTAAGATCTCTGAACCTGCCTAATAGCGTAAATGAAATAGGCAGGTATGCGTTTGATGGTTGTAATAGCTTGTCAAGTGTATCTATAAGTCCAAGTTTGATTTCTATCGGAGAATATGCTTTTAGAAATTGTTGTTCTCTAAAAGCACTTAATGGAACAATTAATGTTGAGCAAATTGGTAACAATTGTTTTCAAAATTGCGTTTCATTAGAGTCTCTTGTTCTGCCTAAATTAAAGGAAATCACATCCTATGCTTTTTCTGGATGTTCAAAAATAGAAGAATTCGAAATCGGTGAAAACGTAGCATCAATAGGTATAAATGCTTTTGGGGGATGTACATCAATTAGTTCTATCTCTATTCCCAATAGTACTGCTTCTATAGATAGAAATGCATTTGAGGGTTGCAGAAAACTATCTTCTGTTAATATTGGCAATAGAGTAAAATCTATTGGAGATGATGCTTTTAAAGGCTGTACCGCTTTAGAGGATTTAAACATAGTAGACGGCGAATTAACAATAACTCTTGGATATGGGAAGCATAATGATAATACAGATTATGAACCCCTTTTCTATGAATGTCCTTTAAAAAGTGTATATTTAGGACGAAATGTGAGTTTTCTGGGAAATAATATGGATTTTTACAAAAATCCCCTTGCAAATAAGGAAACGTTGGAAAGAATTGTAATAGGAAACAATGTAACAGGAGGCTTGTATCTTAGTGGGTGCCGCTCATTAAAGCAACTGTCTATTGGCGAGGGCGTTTCTTCTATTGAATCTTTGGCCAATTGTACAGAATTAGAGCAAGTAGATATACCAACAAACGTTTTAAGTATAGGAAGTTTTTATAATTGTAGTTCTCTTACCGATATTTTAATACCTGATAATGTCTTATCAATAGAAAGCAACACTTTTGAGAATTGTTCTAATTTACAGTCTATTATTATTGGCGATGGATTATCATCTATAGAATCTGGGACTTTTATAGGATGTAAGAATCTTAGTACTGTTGTTGTAGGTCATTCTGTTCAAGCGATTAAAAGTAGAGCGTTTGAAGGATGTTCAGCTTTACAATCATTGACAATCCCTAAAAACTTGTGTCAAATTGGTGAAAATGCATTTAAGGACTGTACGTCATTAAGTTCTATTACGTGTTGTGACTATTCAATAGCATTTGTCGACTCAAAAGAGAATGATTTGGGAAAGAATGCATTCTCTGGCTGTGTATCCTTGCAATCGGTGGAAATACCACATGGAATTAAAAACATAAAAGAATATGCATTTGCAAATTGTAATAATTTGTCTTCTGTCCTAATTCCTGAAACTATTTCATCAATTGGCAGATATGCTTTTCAGGGGTGTTCTTCTTTAACTTTTATTTCAATCCCCAAGGGCGTTGAAAGTATAGAGGAACGAACATTCCAGGGGTGTTCCTTACTTGAAGAAGCCCTGTTGCCTTCTGGATTAAAAACAATAGGATCCTATGCCTTTGTACAATGTGAAGCATTATCTACTATAAACTTGCCTGAAAAATTAGAAAATATAGAAAGTCACGCTTTTGATGGATGCTATTCTTTATTGTCTCTCATAATCCCCCATAAGATAGAGACCATTAAAGAGAGTGCATTCGAAGACTGTCTTTCTTTGTCAGAATTAAAATTCCAAAGTGGAGTTAAATGCTTAGAACAAAGAGCTTTCCGTGGCTGTGTTTCTTTGAACAAAATTGATTTGCCAGAAGGTACGGAACTAATTGGAGAAAGAGCCTTTGAGTATTGTAATTCTTTAGAAAAAGTAACCATACCATCGACTGTAACAAGCATCGGTGGAATGGCATTCTACGCTTGTCCCGTCCTTGCCAATGTATTCGTTAGAATTCAAAAGCCATTCAATATTTCAGGTTCCGAATTCCCTAAAAACAACGAATTGGTTATATATGTTCCATACAATAAGTTAGAAGACTATAAGAACTATTTTGAAGGCCGTTATAGCAATTGGAATAATTACACATTAAAGGAAATGGCCCCATTGTCAGATGACTATTTCAAAGCAATCGTTTCTTTTGGTGATGTTTCTGTAGAGACAGATGTCCTTGTAACATGCGGTAATCCGCTTGAGGTGCAACTGGGACGTGATGGTATTTCTGCTTTTGCTGAAAATACAGAAATAAGGGACTGTGAGATACCCCATACATTGGTCGGACCAAACGATTCTGTGTTTACTATTAAGAGGCTTGGAGATTATTTATTTGATAATTGTCCATCTTTAACGCATTTGACAATTCCAAGATGTGTTGACTCCATAGGATATGAGTTCGTCAAGTCTTATATGATTAACTCTGTACATGTTAATTGGCGCAATCCATCTGAGGTGGTGATAAATGCAGACAATTTTACTAATTTGTCTCATAATGCCACTTTATATGTTCCTGCAGGCACAAATGAACGTTATGCAGAACATGAGGTATGGGGCAGGTTCTCACAAATCATCGAAAGTGGCCCCATCTCCACTGGAGATATAAGTGCAAGATATGGCTCAAGAGTAGATTTGCCAATATATCTAAAGAATGAAAAAGTGATAGAAGGACTCCAGTTCAAACTAACGTTGCCGGAAGGCGTTTCCGTCGCAGAAGACGAGGAAGGTCTAATCACTTTCACTACAGACAGGACAAGCGGTATGACTATAATGGGAAGTAAAGACCCGGAGGAGGATAATAGTTATATATTTGTTCTTCTGTCTCTTGAAGGAAATGCTATTTCGGGGAATGAAGGAGCGATTATGAACATAAAACTGGACATTGCCCCAGATGTTGCCTTGGGCGACTATGAAATCAAGATGGAGGATGTCTATATGACCACATCTTCATACGAAACCCTTAATCCTGCAGAATCGACCTCCGACCTGATGGTGACTGACATCTTGTTGGGTGATGTGAATAACGACGGAATCATCAATGTGACCGATGCCATCGGCGTGGTGAACTATATCTTGAAGAACACGCCATCCTCCTTTGTCGAGGGTGCCGCCGATGTGAACCAAGATGGCATCATCAACATTACTGATGCCATAGGTGTTGTTAACATGATTCTCGGTAATGGATCATCACCACGCATGATACGCGCAAACACTAACGAACCACAATAACAAACTTTAAACAATAATTACAATGAAAAAGAAATTCTTATTCTTGATGGCAATGCTCACAGGAGTGGGTACTGCAATTGCAGACAATGTCACGGTGGAGAATTTGACTGTTCCCATTGGCGGGCAGGCAACATTGGCCGTGAACTATCAGTTTGATGTGGCCGAGCAATATAGCGGTTGGCAGTTCTCGTTGGTTCTGCCAGAAGGCCTGGCTACGGTTAAAGATGCCAAAGGCAATCCGTCTTTCTCTACGGGCAGTTGCTACGATGCAAGTTACACTTTCACATCTAGTACCGACGGCGAGACGGATGACTTTGTTGCTCTGTCTCTTCAGACAAGCCCTATAACAGGCACATCGGGTGTCCTTATCTCTATCCCTATTGTGTGTGACGACAACTTAACTATTGGTACTACCCTTAATGCCACATTGAAAGGAATACAGTTGGGCAATGTGGACGGAGTGCATACAACATTTATTGATGATGTCGTTTTCACAATCACCATCGGACAGCCTGCAGATACCCGCACTGTGCTTGATGAGAACTCCACTGCAGTTCCTGCCGCAGCTTCGGGTGTGGATGTCCGTGTGAAGCGTACTATCAACGCCAACCAGTGGAGCACTATCTGTCTGCCTTTCTCTATGTCGGAAACACAGGTGAAAGAGGCTTTTGGCGAAGATGTACAATTGGCAGACTTTGACGGAACAGATCCTGAATTTGATGGTGACGATTGTGTTGGTATTAAGGTCAATTTCATAGGTGAAAATGCTATTGAGGCTAATCACCCTTATATTATAAAGGTGTCGCAGCCGGTGTCTGAGTTTACCCTAGACGGCGTCGACATCACCCCGGACGAGGATGAAGCCTATATAGAATTCGACAATGGGAAAACAGGCTCTCGCCGCGTAGTGTACAGCGGATTTTATGGAACTTATCATGCCGGGACAGTGCTTGACGAGTTCACCCTCTTCCTCAACGATAACAAGTTCTGGTACTCTACCGGTCTGACGAGGATGAAGGCTTTCCGTGCCTACTTTGATTTCCTTGACAGACTGACAGACGTGGAGAACGCAGGCAATATTAAAATCTGGGTGAACAGTGACGATGAGGATGGCTTGCAGGCTCTCTCTGGCTCCTCTTTGGCGGACGAGAACATGTATAATCTCGCCGGTCAGCGCGTTGGCAAGCGCTACAAGGGAATCGTCATTGAGAAGGGAAAAAAGAAACTTCGCTAAATGAAGAGTGAAGAATTTGCTACCGCTCTAAATCGTTAAATGGTAAATTATTAAATAGTAAAATGTTATGATGAAAAAGACATATATCATCCCCAGTACAAGCGTTGAGCAGGCAGAGGCCGTGAAGATGCTGGCCGCCAGCATTGTTGGCAAAGTGGACAATAGCGAGGAAATCGGCTATGGCGGTATTGACGAAGACGGCAGTCAGGACCCGTGCGTGAAGGAAGGCATCTTCGAGTTGGATTTCTAAAAGGTAGACTTTAGGTTATTCAATATGGTGAGACTGCCCGCATTGATATGGCACTCAGAGTATGGTCTGATTTCACACAGAAACCACTGAAATCACAGAAAGGGCTACGTCATCAACCATTAGCCATACACCTCCAAACAGCAGGATGCTGTATGGGGGCGTATGGTATATTCTAACCACGAACCAGCACGTTCCGCCTGCGCCTGAGGCATAGCCGAAGAATTACGAATAGGCTACGCCCAGGCCTAATGGCGTAGCCCTTTCTGCGATTTCTGCGGGACAATAATCGTAATTCTTTCTGCACACCAAATGATTTTTTAGTCCCGCAGAAATAGCAGAAATAGCAGAATGGATGAAAAATGGTGTAAATCCTGATGCTTACACATTTTTCTTTTTTCTTTATAGGTCTGGCGTATAATTCGGGAATTTTTGTTATCTTTGCGAAGCGAAGTACCCCTAATTCCCAATCTCCGACCCCCAACCCAGCGCCAATGGCTACCAGCAAATACCTGCTCACACACGCATCGGACCACCAGTGGGGCATCATCACAAAGACAGTGGGACTGCAGGACATAAAGCCCGGCAGCAA
>AUXO013681611.1_pt1 | contig 12538 bp, 21 predicted proteins | sample 768731 | NCBI WGS metagenome assembly AUXO01 (sample SAMN02715735, study PRJNA202380) | gut metagenome | biome: sheep rumen | host: Ovis aries | place: New Zealand: Palmerston North | reverse complement strand
AAATATCTTACATTTACAACAGGAGCATTAAATCCTAATGAAATTATCTATGGTCAGAATCCTGAATATACCATTAAGTTTGGAACTTATAATAAGACATTTAGGATTTGGTTATCATCTAATGGATCAGACTTTAATATCGCTGATACAAGAGATACTGGTGTTCAAGCTGAACCAAATACAAAATATTTTGTAAAAATTGAGTACACAGGAAATGACTATAGAATTTATATTAATAAGGAAAAGAATTTTGAAACTCCTGTTTTAATTATAAATGATAATACTCCATTTATATCAGGATATAGAGAAGTATTCGGTACTCAACTAGGAGATAATCCTTTTAATGGAAGTATTGACCTAAGAAATACTTATTCAATTATTCATAAAGATGAAGATCAATATATTTACATTGAAAGAATTGTAGAGAAAGAAAAGTATATTCCTAAATACGATTTTATTTGTACAGAGGAAGAATACAACGAACGTTTAGAAAAGTATGGTATAGTTGGTGAATTTTGTTATAATAAAGAATTAAATTATGTCCGCTTACCTAAAATAAGTCCAGAATTTAAACTTGTTCAAACAGAAGAATCAGAAGAGATAGAGAATAAGCAGTATATCTATGTATGTATTGCTAATGGAGAAGTTTTACAAAATGACATTAAGAATACTGTTGAATTAGTCAATCCTTATAACTTATTTGATCTATCCAATAATCTAAAAAATCAAGAAAATTTAGCTTGGCTAAAAGCTGATGGATTATGGCGAGATGAAGAGGTATATCCAAGTGCTTATGAGAAAATTTTAGAAATTGGTAGAGATGTTACTGAAGAAATAGATAATAATCAGGTTAATATATTATCTAAATATGAATTCGATTATATTTACAACACAAATAAGAAGCAATTTAGACTACCACTTAAAAATAATTCTCAGAGATTCTTAATTGAAGAAAAGTTACCTTCGGAAGAAGATAGAACTTGGTATAGAGTTTATAGTGATGGATGGTGTGAGCAAGGTTCAGAATACATCGCAAATAATCTAAGTACTTTTAGTATAGAATTTAGTAAAAGATTTATTAATAAATTCTATAGTATTTCTATTCAACCTAAAGGAAGTGATTTTACCTCTAGTGTAGTAATTGATAATAATGGTAAAGAACCTGGTTTTTGTACCTGCTATAGAGACGGAACTAATACAGAATATGAATACAGAGCTGAAGGATTTACAGAATGTCCTATTGCTCCTTTATATTACTATGTTGGTTCTGTAGTAAAAAAATCAGATGTAATTGATGTTAATAATTTAAATCTTTCTATTGATAAATTAAGTACTGAAATAAGAGAATTTCCTCATATAATAAAAACATATAATTCTAATAGCATAGGATATGTGATTTATTCAAATGGATTATGTTTTCAGTATGGTATAATTCCTAGAGGTACAAGACATATTAATTTACCTGTAGAAATGGTAAATAATACTTACAGTATTCAGTTATCATTATTTAGTAATGATCCTAATACTACAGTAAGAGCATGCTATTATTACAATACTACAACTACAGGATTTGATACATGGAATCATTGGTCCGGAAGCTCAAATAATAATTATTCAAACTACGAAACAAGATTTTTAATTATTGGTTATTGTAATTTAGAAAGTGCATTGTTTACTGAAGCTATGAGTACTCCTGAAATTGTAGAAACAAGACAAAATTCACAATCAATTTCTGAAATAAAATCAGAACTTGAAGAGTTAACAGCTAGAGTAAAACTTCTTGAGGATACAGGAACTAAGATTGTTGATCAAGTTCCATCTGAAGTAACTAATAATACGATGTATATAGTCAAGGATGAGTAATGAACAATATTAAAGAAATACATACAATTCAAGATAACAGAGTAGTTCATTTTGATGTTAAAGAATATTGTAGTAATGTAAATTATCTTTTAGCTAGAATTAAAGAGCTCCAAAATGGAGTTCAAGTTCATGAAAGAAAGATCGGTGAATTCATCACTACTCTTTGGCCTATAGATGATAGTACAGTTCAATTACTTGATGGAAGTGTCTTAACATATACTGATCATAAAGATTTCTATGAATACATGTATAATTTAGAGAAATCTAAAAAATTTCCTGAGTTATTCACTCTTGAAGATGATTGGCAGACAGAGAATGAAAATTCTAATGGTTGTGGAAAGTTTGTAATTGATACAAAAAATTTAACAGTAAGAGTTCCAAATTATACATTTTCATTTTTAGACGGTTCTAGTACAGGTGGTGACTCAGCTAAACTTTACATGTATATAGTAGTGAGAGTTCCTGATGGTACTCCGTATGTTATAAAACAAGACGAAAATCATAGATTATGGTCTAATGGTTTTTGTGAGTGTTATAGAAATGTAATTGTTAATAATAATAGTAAAGTTGATCTCCCTGTTCAATATTTAGATAATTATTCTATTAATATAACACCTTCTAAAAATTTAGAAATTCAAACAGAGTTAGATTCATTTACGGTTACAACTGAATTAGAAAATTTACAAATTAGTTATCTTACTCAAGGATTTGTAGATATCTCTAAAATAGAATTTAGTAATGCATCTAACTTAGCTCCTATTCCTAATTTGATTGATTTCGAAAATTCAATAAATCGTAAATTAGAAGAAAATGTTGATTTAGTTAATAGCACAGTACAAAATACAAATACTAGATTAGACGAAATTGCAAATGGTTTAGATAGAATTGAAGAAATTAAAACAGAATTAGAAGAAGAATTAAATGCGATTAAGAATGATGTTTATAATATTAAATTAATTAAATTTAAATCAGATAGGCAAAACGGCTATAGAGTTTACAGTGATGGATATTGTGAACAATGGGGTTATGTAGCAGCTTGTGTAAATGACTTAAAGGTAACATTACAAATTCCGTATAGAGACAATTACTTCAATGTAAGTGCTACTTCTGCTTATAGAGATACTCAAAATAGACGCTGGGGATCTTGTGGTGTTGATAGTTCAAGTTCAATTTGGTTAATGACTTCAGCAGGTGCTTCTGAAGCATCAAGCACTTCTATTATTTGGCATACATGGGGTTATGTTGACGTTTCTCAAATTGATACAAGCACTGTAGAAGGGTAAAAATGTTAAAAAATGATAAAAAAAGTTCTACAAAGAACATAATAAAAATTTTAAATGAAATTAAAAGCTTGGATGCATCAATAGATTTTTTGGAGAAAAAAGGTAAAGAAAATGATAACAAAATTATTCGTAAAAAATAAAGACGGAATTGAATACACACTTGATAATGAGGGTATTCAGTCAAAAAATGAAAATCAGGATATAGAATTATCAGATATTCAGAATACACTGAATTTTCTTAGAACATCGCTTAATTTTATTAAGAGTAAAGTTCAGATCAATGATGTTACTGTTGATAATTCAGGTACTGCGATAAATGATCCTGAATCTAATATCAATATTTCATCTGAAATTCAATCATCAACAGGGAAACAATCATTCACTGCCAAATCAATCTTAATGACTGATAGTACGGTAACTAATACTCATGTTGATTTAATTTCTGAAGATGATGTAAGTATTGCTAATTTACAGACTACTGGTGAATTAGCGAAGAAAGTTTCAAATGCTGGAATCAGTATCAATTCTAAATCGGGTGATGTTATTATCAATTCTGGAACTTATGGTCAGAATGGCTATAATGCAATTGAAATTGGTCTTGCTGGAACTTCTGCTCCTAAGAGTGTATCAATTAAAGATATTGACTTTACTTCAGTAATGAGCAACAATGCAATTTTAATTTTTAATACTGCTGATAATGCTATTATTAATATAGAAAACTGTCATTTTAATAGTGTTTCAAATGTTGTAAGATTATCTAATAGAGATAATGTACATGTAACTCTAAATATCAAGAATTGTACAGTAGATCATTGGGATACTAATCCAACCTGGGCAGGAATGATAATTTTAGAGAATTATACCGATAAAACAGCGGAAGCAATTCAGGAAAACAATAGATTCTCGCCAGAGAAAATTACTATTAATATTGAGAATTGTACTGGTCCTTATGGTAAGATTGTTCCTGTCGATGATTTAAGTACAATTTGTGGTACTAAGAATGCAGAGACTCAAGTGATTTACCTTTGCAATGATGCAGGTCAGTCAAACGTTTCTTATGATTCCTCAGTTTATCCTACAATCAACATTCTTTAATTTTTTAATCAAGGGATCAAAAATCCCTTGATTTTTTCTTAAAAGTATTATATAATATATTTGAGGTTCATCATTAAGGACTCAAATATGAATATTACTGAATATCTTATAGACAATAAAATTGTTAAGAACAAAGGCGAGAGCTTTCTCTTAATTTCTGAGGGAGCTGTCTACATCAATTCTAAAAGAGTAAACGACCATTTTGTAACTGTTTCAGAGAGTGATATTGTTACTATTAAGGAGAAGAAATAATGAAGAATATTTTTGCATCATTAATATATACGTTTTCATTCGTATTTTTGCCAGTTTTTATTCTAACAAAGATTTCACCTACTATTTTCATTGGAATTTTTTAAGATGATACGGTGAATTAGAAATTACTCTAAAATAGATTGTATCAAATCTTTTTTTTTAGAATAGAGAAATAGGACTGATAAGAAACTAGAGGTGAAAAAATGAAAAAGAAAGAATTCCAGGTTTTGCTTTTTAGTATTCTTGAGTGCATCAAAGATGTTCCAGAAAATGCTGATGTGACAATACAATATTTTGATTCGAATACAAGTGAAACACCAAAATGTACTATAGAGGATTTTTTAACTGATATTCGTTATGATGATCAGCACGATATGTCTTCTGCACCAAGCGATTGTGAGAAACTCAAAGTGTATATTTTTGATAATGATTGATTTTTAACAAGATTTTCTTTAAAAAAAATCTTGATTTCGTCTAAAAGATATATTATAATACATTCATAAAATGAATTGATTGATTGGAGAGTTAAAGTGCTGAAACTGTTCGATAAAAAGGATGTTTTCACTATTCTCAATGCTGAGGAAGCAAGAGTATACGAAGATAGAGTAGGTTACTTTGGAGATAGTTTAGATGAACTTCAGAATGCTGTTGAAGAAAATGATTATGATGTTTTGATTAGAGTAATTACAACTAAAGATGTAGTAAGACCTTTTATGCATGTTCCTGGTCCTTGTGATTGTTTACGTCCTCACGCACTTTTCTTACCTGTTGAAAAAGTTAATAGAGAAGAGGATCATTATAGACCTCTTACTCTAAATGAGTTTAACGAGATTTTTAAACTTGGTCAGATTATTACTTTTCGAAGTGAAGATTTCTTTGGTAAAAGAATGTATACTGGATATACATGTGGCAAAAATAGCAATTGTAAAGTAGATTTATCTGGTCATCTTTACGATTTAGATGAATTATTCGAAAATTTTGAATATCAGAATACAAATGGTGATTGGTGCAGATTTGGTATGTGGATAGGTAGAAAATGAGACTAAAAGATCTTTTAGAAAAGATACATTTTTGGACTATAGTAAAGGTTACGTTGTATAGTAAAAAATCCGAAATGAGTAGACAATTCATTTCAAGAGCTAGAGATGTTCTTGAGGAGAGGTTATAGCTAGACAAGGAAGTTGCATGTATTATAATAGATTCAGATGAAGATGAGGATGATCCGACTGTAAAAATTCGTATTGAACTACAGGATGAGTAAGAAATGAAATTGACAGTATCACTTAGAGATTTTTTAGATTCGTTTATCTCAAGAGGTGATTTTAAAGTTTCTATTTATGAAAAAGGAAGACTATTTGTAGATTTTGGATCAGTAAACGAAATATTAAATGTTTGTAAAAGTCTTCTGAGCCGTAAGATTGATTATGTAGATTTAGATACATGGGATGATCAGTCTTGTTTAATGATTGTTCTTAAGTAAAGTAATATAGGTTTTATTATCGCTATGTCTAAAGATACTATGAGTTTAATCCAAATTTTTACTCTGATGTTTCAAGTAATAGCTGTTCCTTTTTTCTCCGGAATAATATCGATTACATTAAATGTGATCTGTGTATTGATTATTATCAGTCTTTGCATTCTTATATTAAGAAGTAAAGAGTAAAAACTATAGACGTTACATAAAAAAAATATGAAGTGATGTAATGGAAGAGTTATTTGATAAGAAAGATGTATTTACAGTTTTGAATACATCTGAGGCAGAAAAATTTGAAGGAGAGGTTGGTTACTTTGCTAATGACTTAGAAGGGTTAAAGTACTCTATACGTAATAATGATTCTGAGGTTTTAACGAAGGTAGTTACAAGTAACGATGATGATAAACCTTTTTGGTATGATAGTCCGACCGGAGATCGTGAATACGCATTTGCCCTATTTTTACCTGTTAACAAAGTAAAGGTACAATATCAAGAAACAAAGTATAGACCTTTTAACGATTTTGAAGAGTTTAAGAACAAAACAGGTTTAAGAGTAGGAAGTTGTGTTACACTAAGATTAAAAGATAGAGATTGTGATACTGAGTATATATCTGAAAATTTGATAACTAATATGGTCTCTGAGTTTAAACATTCAAGACTAGAAGATCAGCATATTTACTTTGGAATAACTGAATACACATTTACTGAATTACTTAAAGTTTTTGAGTACAAGGATCTAGAGACTGGTGAATGGTGTAAATTTGGTGTAAAAGAATGATTGTATTGCCAATTAAAAGAAAATGGTTTGATTTAATCAGGTATTAAAACAGAAGAGTACTGAGAAATCAAACCTTATTACGATTCAAGATTTAGAGATTTGATTGGTAATAAAATCCGTGTAATGTTGAAAAATAGATTCTCAAGAAACAGTCCTTCTTTGATGTGTGATGTTACTATTAAGAAAGGTATAGGCAAGAAAGAATGGAGAGTACCTGACGAAGAGTGCTATATCCTAGAAATATTAAAGGTTTTGAAGTTAAAAAATGAGTTATAGATTTTTCAGATATGGCGGTGACGGTACTCAAAAAATCTATCAGAGTACCGAAGTTGAAATTCAAACTTTCAAGGATGGTCGTGAATGTCGAATCCCTATTTTTGTAGATACATCATGCAGAGAATTTGCAACTATCTTCCCAGGAGACTATCAATTAGCCTCATTTTTTGAAGATTGGTTTAATGTTTACTGCGAAGAGGTGAGTGAAGAGGACGAAGATGATTAGATTTCTTAAAGAACTTCCAGAGGAAGTTGAGAAACATTTGATCGAATGTACAAGATTTGGTTTTAATTACGATGAAGACCTCTCAGATGAAATGAAAGGATGGTTTTTGTCACATGGCATCAACAGGCAGTGGTACAGTGTATATACTGCAACTCTTTCTAAGAAATTATATGATCCAAGTCATCCTGCTTATGGAGCTCATTTTTAGGAGAATGTATGATTTTTAAGGATTTTTTAGAAAAATTAGATGACAATGAAGAAGTCTTTGCTGATTTAATAATAAAAACAATTTCTTCGAATGGTTTTAGACATAAGGTTTTCATCGCTCAGGCATCAGATTTTCTAACTGATAAAATATGGCTTGACAAAGAGGTAGTTAGAATATATAATGATCAAATCGATGATTATACAAGCAGAATTAGTGTTGTTTTGCATGAATAGACAGAGGAGTTAAAATGAATAATCTTTTCTATTGGTTATGGTTAGCTGATATTTTTGATGCTATTAGTGGTCTTTCCTTACTAATCGTATTGGGATACTTTATTAGCTTTGGTGTTTGTTTCATTGCTTTTTGTATGTCTTGGTCTGGAAGTGAGTCTTTATCAGAATTCACAAATTCTGTTTCAGATAGATTGAGTAAATACAAGAGAATTTTCAAGGTATTGTTACTTCCGTTGTTAATTTCTCTTATACTTGTTATCGCCTTACCATCAAAGAAAACAATTTATATTAGTTTAGGAGCATCAGTAACAGCAGATTTAGCAGAGAACTCAACAGCTCAGAAAGCGTTACAGTTGCTTAACAATAAACTTGACGATTTATTAGTTCAAGAGGAAGAAGAAAAGAAATAATAAGAGTAAAAGATTTAGTGAAAGGTGACTAGATTGTATGTCAAAAAGGATTAATGTAGAACTATCCGATAAAGAGTACAAGCTTCTAAAGGGTATTCTTAATAGTACAATTTCAGAATACCTTGATACTTCCTGTAACTTTGAAAGAGAATACTATGAAAATTTTGCTCATGATCTTATGATTGTCTACAACAAAGTTTTCGGAAAGACATTCTCAGTCAAAGAACATATAGAAATGAAGAAAAAAGTCAATAAGGAAGAATGTTCGAAGTAGAGTATTAACATTAGGTGAAGGAGCAAAATAATATGATTACTAAACTATACGATGAGATTTTAGATTGTCTAGAAGAACATCTTTATACGGTAGAGGATATTGTATCTGTGTCTTTAAATGTTCATGAATTTGATAAGAACAGTTCATCTATCAGATATCATACTATTAACTTAGATGTCGAAAAGTTCCTAGAAGCATCTAAAGATATTAAGTACAACGACGGCTATGGTACTGCATACATTGATATATCTTTACGTATTCTTATGAAAGATGGTGGTTTCTTTCAGAGACAAGAATATGACGGTTCTGAGTGGTTTGAGTTTTATTCTTTCAGAGATCCAGATGAACCAAAGGAAAATCTCTCCATTGAAGAAATTAGAAAGTTAATCTGTTGTGAGGACTAATGCTAATTCAAGAACTTATTGATGATCTTGAAAGAGTTAAGACAAAGGTTGGTAACGCGGAACTCCTAGAAGAAGTATACGATGGGAGATCAATAGATCCGGATTCTTATAAAAAATTTGTGTGTTGTTTCTCTTTAAAGAAGAACGATGAAGTTGTTATTCACTGTTGTTCTAGGGATGATATTGAGGAAACAGACGCAGAACGCAGAGAATTGTTAGAAAAACGTGCTGCGCTCGATTTGTTTAAACCAAGAGAATTGATTTAGGAGAGTACATATGACTTGCAGGTTTGATGATATTAATAATCTTTTTAACAAATTCGCAATTGATGCTTTTGATATTGTGTCAGGTGCAAAAGAAGTAGAAAAAGAATATAAAGGTTTCTTTGGTGATTCTGTAAGAGAAATCTACACTAAAGTAGTGTGGAATGATATTTATACTAAATTCTTTGTTCATGATGCAGACAGACACGAGTATGGTTTTGCTGACGATGTACATTACGATAAAGTGTTTAGATTTTTCTTACCATTAGATGCTTTAGATGAACTTGAAAAAGATTATGTGTCTTTTGAGGATTTAAAGAATGATAAGAATGCTCTTGATAATTTTCTATGGAAGTTAGGTAAATTTTCAAACCAGGAAGATTTTTCATCTTCTAATGTTGGAACTTTAGCAGGAAGCAACGAAAGAAGTCTTGTAGGTATCAATGACAATGGTGAGAATATTTATGGAAATTTCTTTAAACCTTTAAGAGAAGATGAAGGATTCGTTATTAAAGGTGTCAAAGTTCCGGTATCCGCTCTTAATATCACTCCTATTCCACCTTTTCCTAGAGAAGAAGTAGATAAGGCAATTGACAATTTCGATAAGGAAGTAAAAAATTATAAGAAGTCTAAAAGAATAGATAAAATACAAGATGTACAGTACTCTGTATACAAGAATAAGTTATACAAGTATACTGGAGACTTTAAGTACAAAGATCAGATTGAAGAAATTATGGAAGAGTTAGACTGGAACTTAATAGCAAAGATGGCTCGAATTAAGTACATAGATCTTGAGTCTCCTAAAGGAAATTACCTAGAGGAAAATTTAATTCTTATACTTAAAGGAGATGCTAAAGCGATACTAGAAGAATTAGTAGAGAATAATTGTGGAAGAGTATCTTGTGGATTATTTACAGCTCATAACGATGGTGGTTGTCTATCCTTAGATTTTACACCGGAGGGTTGGGAAGGAAGTGATAGTTCAGAGGTCAGAACTGAGTGTACGGATTTGGATAGAGTTAAGATTTAAAGACATTGATTTTCTGCAATTTAAAAGCTGGTTTTTTAAAACCAGCTTTTTTATTAAATTTTTTTAAAAAATTTTTAAAAAAATCTTGATTTTTATTTTTAGAGATATTATAATTATATTGTGAAGAATAAAAACTCTCATTTAGACTAAGATATGAAATAGGAGAGATGAGATTATGAAGACTGTAAAGGTTTATCAGATTGAGTACACTAGAATTTCTTTACATGGAAATGATCGCGTTTATAAGACCGAGTATATGACCTTAGAAGGTCTGAAAGATTATTTCGGATATGACTTAGAGTGTGGAAAGTCTTGGGAACATGAGCGTGGTAATTATAAGATTAAGTTGCCAAAAGATATTAAAACTATAAAATCACTAATCACTAACTTAGATCATGCATCTTACAATAGTGGAAGATCTTATCAGAGTACTTATTATTCTTTACTTGATGAAAAGAAAGTGCCTGAAGATAAGATTGTACGTGGTAAGTTTATCGAAGATAGAGAATAAATATATTTCTACAATCGAGATAATTCTGGAGTAAAATATGATTGATTTTGATAAGATCGCGGAAGACTTTGAAAAGAATAAAGAAGAGTCTATAATTTTATCTCTTAATGATCAATTCAAAAATGAATATAATGATCTATTTGTTTTAGAAGTTAAAAGTGGTTTAAGAAAATTCAATTATGACCTCAATGAATACTTCAGGAAGATGAACAAGTTTCTAGAGAAGATTTCTCCTTCTGATATTTTATTAATTGATTATAGAGAAGAAACACTTCACAGCTGGAAACATAGGATGGACATCACTCTCAGAAACTCCGATGAGTTCATTAATGATTTTAGAGGTTTCTGTGATCGCTGTTTAAGTGATGGTTGTATCTGCTCAGGAGTAATTGAAAATGCAATCTATGGATACAAAGAAGCATTTTCTGACTTCGAAAATGATATGGAAAAATTCTGTTTTAGTGAGTATATGATCGGTATAACTATTAAAGAATCAATCCGGAATTTTTCGCGAAATTATATAACAGATAGATTTATATACAAGAGTCTTGATGAAATAGGTGCGCTAGTAGTTGCTACTGGAAAGAATAAACTGGAGATTTGGGAGCATTGGGGACATGTATAATATTGTTAATCTAGCAGATTATATCGTATATAGAAGTCTAGATCAGAACAAGTGTCTTACTAGTATACAGTTATATTATATTAGTATATTATTATATCTATGGAATTTCAACAAATTCGAGAAAACTCCTATTCGTTGTGGTAGTAGATTTCTCGGTAGTCCTGATGTAGAGGAACATTATCCTTGTGGTTTAGGTGTTTTAGGTATTCTTAGTGTACCTTTTGCTTATCCTTTCGATTGGAAAGACTTTAAGACACCTGTCTTACCTAAGAATAGTGATACCTATTCAGAGTTCGATGAAGATATTGACTTTATGATCAATGCATTCTTTTCATATAGTGAAGATTATTACAAAATTAGAAAATTAGCAGACAAGATCAGATTATCCTGTTATAAAAGAGGTGTATCTATAGAAGAAGTTGATTCAAATTATGTTCAAGATTCGTATAAAGAGAATAATTATATTCCTTATTCTATCATAGAATCAGAAGGCGTTATTCGTGAAACTCTAAAGGAATTCAAAAAGTTGAAAGGTGTTCAAGAGAGGAAGAAATTGTACGGAGATTGTGGACTTAATAAAATGCTAGCTGAAAATAAGGAAGATAAAATATCTCTGAAGAGCATAGAAGAAAGTGCTAAGAGACATAAAAAGTCAAAAGAATACCTTGGTGAATATTCCGAGTACTGTGCTAAGACCGCAGGAAATTTAGGTCTAAAGAAAAAACACTTAGATGATTGTATTGATGAATTATTAAAAACCTTTAAAGAAATCATCGATAATGACGACTACGATCAGATTAGTACACCTAACTCTTTTGATGAGTTGATTCCTAATACAGAATTAAAGTTTACTATTGTTCTTGATCCTGACAAGAGAAAATCAAACCTAGCGTTTATTAAAATTATTAACAATATCAGTAATCAGTGCGGAAGTGGTTTCTATGATATTCTAAAATATATTGAGCATGATAGTGAAAATCCAGATGACCGTCAATTGTCTCAAGAGAAAAATAGAATTCATATAGACAATACTAACTTGTTTTTATCTTACTCTTCATTTGTGTATACATTGCAAGCGCAGGGATTAGATTATGCTATGTTAGCAGCAGATAGACGTATAGGTGATGAAGGTATATATGAGTACCTAAGAAAATCTGTCAAAGATTGTGGTTTCTTCATCTTTCAAGATTGTAAGGATAATTGTATTATTCGTATCTATACTCTTTCAGAGAATGTTTTACGTTAGAGTTAGAGAAATTAAACTATAGAGGTTGATATGACTAAGAAAGAACAGAAAGAGTACAGAGAAATCCTCAAGGAATATAATTCTATT
>AUXO018294727.1_pt1 | contig 12539 bp, 7 predicted proteins | sample 768731 | NCBI WGS metagenome assembly AUXO01 (sample SAMN02715735, study PRJNA202380) | gut metagenome | biome: sheep rumen | host: Ovis aries | place: New Zealand: Palmerston North | reverse complement strand
GTGAAGATATTAGGAAGGCTTTTTTTAAGATACTTCCAGATAAATCTTGCTTTGAAATATAGTTATTATTATGTATTTGTTTGTTTTGTGCAAAAAGGATTCTGAGAAAATGATATCAATTATTATGCCGTTGTTTAATGCTGAAAAATATTTATGTGAAGCTATCGAAGCGGTTATTAGACAAACATACACGGAATTTGAGTTAATCTGCATTGATGATGCTTCTGACGATTCAACTTCACAAATAGTAAGAAACTATCAAAAAGATAGAAGGATTAAGCTAGTATGCAATGAAAAAAGGATGGGAGCGGCATATTCTAGGAACCGCGGTATAAATATAGCTAAAGGCGACTATGTTTCTTTTTTAGATGGGGATGATGTGTTTTGCCCACAGATGCTGGAATGTGCATATAATTGTGCTGTGGCTAATAGGCTAGACTTAGTCATTTTTGAATTTGTTCATGCACACTCCAATAATATTGGGAAAGAAGGGACAGTATACAGAAGCGATGTGTTTTACACGAGACATTCGCAAATTCCAATAACAGTGAAAGATGTTTCTATGGGAGATTTTTCTAAATGGAATGGAGGACCATGTAATAAGTTAATTAAGCGTGACTTTATAATAAATAACAATCTAAAATTTCAGGATATTAGCAGTCAAAATGATTTATACTTTGTTAACATGTCGTATTTGCTAGCTGAAAGGTTGATGTTTTTAGCAGATAACAGAGTTATGCTATATGCGAGGGACCATGATTCTAGGGACAGAATTACTAATAATAAGTCTGTAATTAATGGGTATTTAGCATATGAAAAAATATTGGATTCCTTAATAGAAAAAAAACAATCAACACTGTTTGCTTATGCACACTATAAGTTTTATTTGTTGCTTGTGTATTTGTTAAAAGGCAAGGATGGAAGGGAACTATATAATTACTTAAAATCTGAATGTACAGTCAAATTATATTATTATGATGAAATGATCAATCAAAATAAAAAGAGTTATGTGCCACTTCTGTCATATTTGCTTCAAGATGATTTATTTGAATGGATATACGATGAAAATGCCCTTTCTGTAGCGTTAAGAAACTCTGATAATGAAATTTATAGAATTCTTGATAATTGCGATAATTGTACTATATGGGGCGCTGGAAAATATGGGAAAACGCTATTAAAGAGTATAAATCCAGTACATAGAAGCAAGGTAAGAGTAATTGATAATAATGCAAATGACTTAAAAATAATTGAAGGTTTTGTGGTGGAGAAACCAACAAATGCAATATTAAAAGGGTCAGATATTATAATTTTAGCATTATCTAAGGTTACAGGAGATATTTATGCTGAAATAGCGGAAAGAAAAGCAAGTGTTTTTTTTGCATTAGACTATATATAGTTATTGAGGATAAAAGTTGATTACTCCAGCGACAAAACATCTCAACTATTTACGATACACTTGGGCTGAAGATAGTAAGATTAACGAATAGGAAAATCAGATATGAGGATATCTTTATAATAATAGGAAGGGTGGTATGTTTTTTTATAATTCATCATACAGAGAAGAAATGAATATTCTGATATTTGGCATTGGAAAGAATTATCAAAATAATAGAAATCTATTCAAGTATGCAACCCAAAACCATGTATGTAAAATACTTGGTTTTGTTGATAATGATGAAGATAAGGCGGGATTATTATTTGAAGGAAAAAGAATATATCTACCATCAGAAGTACACATGTTGGACTATGATGCAATTGTTGTCTCAACAAAAAAATACTATAAAGAAATAGCTAAACAACTAATTGAACTTGGAATAAATGAAAATCAAATTTTTAGCATAACATCAATGAAGCAATCTATTTTGCTTGGATTAAGAAAGAGATATATTTTTGAACAAGAAAGACAATCAAAGAAAAGAATATTAATAATTACGACAGACATGGGAAATTCTGGTGGCATACGGGTAATACTTTATGCAGCTCTAGCTCTAAAAGAAATCGGATATTACATTGAAATAGCAGCACCTGACATTAACCCATTAGTGCTTGATGAGTTACAGACATATAAGATTAATTTCAATCTCTGTTTCGCTTTTCCCTATATGAATAGTAGCGATGAACAATGGATTTCTGAATTTGATGCAATCCTTGTCAACGTGTTTCAAATGATAAATTGTGCATATTTTGCAAGCAAAGTGAAGCCGGTGCTGTGGTGGGTCCATGAACCATATTCTAAATGGTGCGATTATTATACAAGTGTCAGAAGAGAGTTTGCGCACCTTAATGAAAATGTAGAGTGGTTGAGAAGAGTAAAAGTATATGGTGTAAGCAGAATTGCGCAGAATGCCTTCAATCATTTTTATCCAGGGACTATTACTGAAAATCTCCCTTTTGGAATTCCTTTAGTTGAATATGTGAACGATCCAAAAGCGAATGAGGAAAATATGATTTTCGCAGTATTGGCTGGATATGCTGAACTTAAGGGGCAGGATATATTAGTCGATGCAGTTTCTTGTTTGGACGTTTGTGACAGGAACAGAGTTGAACTTTGGTTTATTGGACCTTCCGCAAATAATGCTGATGACTTGTTGAGAGAATGTAAGAATAAAAAAGTTGATAATGTGAGGTGCTTTGGATTTTTGCAACATAATGAATTGATAGAACAGATAAAAGGAGCAGATGTAATTGTATGCCCGTCATTAGTTGAGACTATGTCAATGGCAATTGTTGAAGGAATGATGTTAGGAAAAGTATGTATAACTACGGACGCTACGGGAATAGCGGATTATATTATTGATGGGATAAATGGCTATATTACAAGGGCGGGAGATTCACGAGGACTTGCAGAAAAAATTAAGATTATACTTCATAACAGAGAGAAGAACCATATGATTGGATATAATGCCAAAGATACGTTTAAACGTGAATTTGAATTGCACGTTTTTGGCAAACGTATAGAAAAAAAGCTAATAGACTGTATGGAATGCTACTAAATGATTTTTAACGTCACTTGAAGGATACTTTGAGAAGAAACCATAGCTTTTCACTATGTATAAGATTGGAGCGGTTAAATGCAGATAATTACAATGTACCTACCTCAGTTTCACAGAGTTAAAGAAAATGATGAATGGTGGGGAGAGGGCTATACGGATTGGACCAGTGCCAAAAATGCAAAGCCATTATTTGAGGGACATTATCAACCACATTTGCCGTTAAAAGGGAATTATTATGACTTGATGGATATAAATTCTTTGAAGTGGCAAGCTAGTCTTATGAAAAAATACGGTATAGATGCTCAGTGTATTTATCATTATTGGTTTGAAAATGGCAGACAAATCTTAGAAAAACCAGCAGAACTATTAAAAGACAACAAGGATATTGATATGAATTATTGCTTTTGCTGGGCAAATAAAACTTGGGCTCGTAGTTGGAGCAATATTAAAGGCGCGACAGTATGGAGTGATAAGTTTGAAAATGGTGTGGCGAGTGATGATAATGGGATATTACTAAAACAATCCTATGGTAATACAAAAGATTGGGAGGAACACTATAATTATTTAATAAGCTTTTTTCGGGATGAGAGATATGTCAAAAAGGATAACAAGCCCGTTTTTGTTATATATAATTGCAAGGAAATAAAATCACTAAACAATATGATGGATTGTTGGAATAAACTAGCTATTAAGGATGGGTTTGCAGGTGTTTATGTTATTGGCGCAGGAGCGGATGATAATAGCATTGTAAATAAAAGGTTGCAAATTGCGCCAGGTAATGCGTTACCTATGGTTAGGCGAGGGAAAAAAGTCGACGAACTTAGAATTCTTGATTATAAAGAAGTGTGGGATAGAGTAATCAGTAAAGCATATTTATATAAAGATGAGTTGATTGGGGGGTTTGTTGGATTTGACGATACGCCTCGTAGGGGAAACCGCGGTATGGTAATAGATGACTTAGATGTAGCCACATATAGAAACTATCTTCAAAAATTACTGTGCATAGCTGAATTCAATAATAATGATTTTGTTTTCATTAATGCATGGAATGAGTGGGGAGAGGGGATGCATTTAGAACCAGACGAAAAGAACGGTTTTTCATTTTTGGAAGCTACGAGAGACGCAAAGTTAAATTATTATCATCTAATGGAAGAGATAGAATTTAATAGTAAATTCTATGATGGCCAAGGAGAAGAAATAAAAGCTTTAAATTCCACTATATCGCAATATGGCAATTATTGGAAAGTAATGAATATTATGCTCGAATGTTGGGACAATGAGGCTTTTTTATTTAATCAGCTAAAAGGTGTACCAAAGAGAATATGCATATATGGATTGGGGATGCTTGGGAAACATTTCATATCTTTAATAGAGAAACTTGGGCAAGAGATACAGATAGTATGCTGTATAGACTTGAATAGAAAGGAGTACAAAGACTATAAAGTCATTTCTTCTGAGGATCAGATTCCTGAAGCGGATTTGGTAATCAACACTGTTGTATATGATGTGGATAAAATAAGGAAGCAGTTATTAGAACATGGTGCAAAAGAGGTTTTGTCAATAATGGAGCTTTTTGACTAAATCATTGTGAAGTAGAACATTGTTTGTATTGTCATGTGCATAAAGACTGTATTGTTATGTGGAATAGTTGCATTCATTAGAAAGGGAAAAGGTTCTTATTGTCGAATGCGTTTATCAGTTTTGGATAAGATTTGTCATAATGGAAAGATAATAGTATATGGAGCAGGCAAATATGCAGATGCGCTTTATAGGGCACTATATTATCTGAGACGAGACGTTGTAGTGAAAGCATTTGCTGTCACTAGTAGCGAATCAAGTAAATATGATTATTATGGCAAACCTATATTGGAATTTGATGCTATCGCTAGCGATGATTATGACTGTATTGTGGTTGCAATGGCAGATAAGAATCAGAAAGAGATTGCAAACATAATTGGTAATGAATTAAATAAACCAGTGATATGGATGAAAAAAGAAGATTTAAAGTCTTTAAGAGAAGCGCTGGTCAATGTATTAAGTGATCAGGAAGTTGACTATAACAAGATTGTATTTGATTGCTTTCATGGTGCTGGTTATAGCGACAACGTAAAGTACATCGCAGAAAATATACATAGGCGCAATGAAGAGATTACAATGTATTGGTACGTAGAAGACGCAGTAGATGCCTTTCCAGAGTATGTGATTCCCTTTAGATATAGCGATTTACATTATTATGACATATTGTATTCGTCAGGCATAATTATCAGCAACAATGGCACCAATTTTATGGATTATAAAAAAAATAATAGACAATATCTTATAAATACTTGGCATGGCATTGATGGGATAAAAAAAGTTGGAATGGATAGCAGTTACGAAGCGAATGATAATTTGGCGAAAGCATTTTATATTGAGGAGTTTGGAAAAATAGACTTAATGATTGCTGGGAGCAAATTTAATCATTATTTATATAGGCATTCCTTGTGCTATAAGAACGAGATAGCTAATTGGGGTTATGCAAGGAATGATATTTTGATTGAAAGCAATCGAAATAAAAGAAAGATTATTAGGGAAAGGATTGGATTAAATAAAGAAACTCTTTTTGTTCTTTACGCTCCTACTTATAGAAGTGAGTTGGTGGATGCTAGAACTGAGGATGAAATAAGATGTACTTTTGATATGGATTTTCTGAAAGTAAAAAAAGCTATTTCAGATAAGTTTGGTGAGGATGTATGGATTGCTTATAAATTACATCATGCCTTGTACAGGAACCCGGTAGTTAAGAACCTGTTTTCGGATATATATAATTTGACTGATTATCCAGATATTCAGGAGTTGCTTCTCGCAGCCGATGTGCTCATTACGGACTATTCTTCTTGTATGTGGGACTATTCGCTGATGTACAAACCAGTTTTTCTGTATTTAAAAGATATTGAGAAGTATACGGAAAATCCAGGTTTTTACCACTCGCCTAAAGATTTTCCATTTCCCCATGGTTTCGATACTGATCAATTATGTGATGCTATAAGAGAATTTGATGAGCAAAAATACAAGGCAGAGCTAGTTGAATACCACAAGAAAATGGAACGTTATGATGATGGACATGCTTCAGAAAGGGTTGCGGACAGGATATTTGATGTTATAGCTAATCCAGAAAAATATACTAGGTGACAATTTAGTAAAGTGTCATGAAAACTCGAAAAATTGTAAGCGGGAGCGTATGAACAATATGGCAAGAACCGAGCAAGGAAACATAGTAATCTATGGGGCAGGAAAGTATGCAAAAGCACTTTGTCAGAGATATAGAATCGCTGATAGAGTAGAAGATATTGCCTACATAGTAGTCACAGAACAATCAGATGCTGAAAGCGAGTTGGATGGGATACCCGTCTATTCTTTTGATGAAAAGAAAAATGATTTATCTGATAAAACAGTGATAATCGCAATGGCTCCGAATGCTTCTAGTGAAGTAGAGAAAAAAGTTAAGAAGTATAAGGCTAAAGAAGTTTTATGCATGTCAAGATGTGAATATGTCGGTTTGAAAGAAGACTGCATAGAAATCTGCAAAGAGCTTCCAATAGTAAGAAACAAGGTGGTTTTTTTCTGCTTTGAAGGACGTGGCTACACATGTAACTGTAAATACTTGGCTGAGTATTTACGTATGACCAAGAAATATAATTTGGTGTGGATACTTAGAGATGATCTAGATGTTAGTACTCAAGGGATACCTTCTGATATCAGGATCATAAAACCAAGTACAATAGAGTATTACAAAGAAGTATGCACAGCTGGATTTATTGTTACAAATAATACGAATGGCCTGGGAGTTGGAAAACGTAAGGAACAGTACATGATTAATACTTGGCATGGAATTGGCCCTTTTAAAACTGTTGGCATTGATGTTAAGTTCAATAAAGAAAGAGCGGAATTTGAGAAAAACTATGCCTTTTCACATTCGAAATGCGATTTGAAGATAGCAGCATCTGATGATTGTGTGAATATGTATAGACAATCCATGCTATATAAGGGAGAAATATTAAAGTGTGGATATCCTAGGAATGATCTTTTCTTTAATGACAATGATATAAGAGCAAAGGTACGATTACAGTTTAATATCAATGATGATCAATTGGTCGTATTATATGCTCCTACATTTAGAGAGAATTTGAATGATTATAGAGAATCCTTTGATTATTATGATATTGATATTGATAAGTTGATAGATTCGCTACATAAAAAATACGGGAAGGAAGTAGTATTTATGTACAGATTTCATCAGCATCTGTTGGATTTTGATGAATGTAAATACTACTACACTAATGGCATTAATGTTTCGGATTATCTTGATTCTCAGGAATTACTGTTAGCGTCTGACGTGCTTGTGACAGATTATTCTAGCATTATGTGGGATTTTTCATTGATGAAAAAGCCTGTTTTTTTGTATGTGAAAGACGCCAAGGAGTATGTGGACTACAGAGGATTTTACACAGAACCTGAAAATTGGCCATATCCTCAGGCTAAGAGTTCCGAGGAATTATGCGAAGTAATAAGTGAGTTTGATAACAATAGCTATCTGGATAGATTGGATAAGTTTTTTTACGAGTATGGGACATTTGATGATGGACATGCTGCTGAGAGGATAGAGACTAAAATGCAGGATGTAATGGATCATCCTGAAAAATACGGAAAAGAAGCAGAACAGGTTGATGATTATCGGGACATCTACTATAGAAGATGTATTATGCCTAAGGTGTCTGTTGTTGTCCCTGTATATAACACGCAGGACTATTTGAAGGAGTGCCTTGATAGTATAATTAACCAATCTTTTAAAGAGATAGAGATAGTATGCATTGATGATGGTTCGACAGATGAATCACCTAGCATATTGGATGAGTACGAAAAGACAGATCCACGAATCAGAGTTATCCACAAAAAGAATGCTGGATATGGAGCTGCAATAAATCAGGGAATAAAGCTGGCTCGTGGCAAATATGTTGGTATAGTTGAAAGTGATGATTTTATAGCCAGAAATATGTATGAGCGCTTGTATACTGCGGCTATAGAGAACAGCCTGGATATGATAAAAGCGGAATGTTTTTACTGCTGGGATAGTATAAACTATCGTGTCCCAGGGCATGTAAATAAAACAGAACCATTTTATAATCAGGTTCTTACAGAGGAAAATAGAGATGTTTTCTTTAGCTTTTTTATGAATACATGGAGTGGTATTTATAAGAGAAGCTTCCTTATGTCGCATGGGATAGAACACCACGAAACAAAAGGTGCTTCTTTCCAGGACAATGGATTTTGGATGCAGACGATGTATCATGCCAGAAGGGCTATGTGGTTAAAAGATAAGTTATATTATTATCGGCAAGATAATGAGAATGCATCCGTTATGGGCGACGGAAAAGTATTCGAAATGCCCGATGAATATGAATGGGTTGAAGACAGATTAAGAACCCAGGGAATAGATGAGGATAATATGAAGTATTGCTATTATTATCATCTGTTTAGAAACAAAGGAAATATGTTAAGAATATCTGACGAAGGCAAAAGAAAATTTGCATCAAGGATAACCGCTGATTTTGAAAAGCATGGTCACGTAATACGTGAACTTGTTGATGTAGTAGATTCTAAGAAGATCAAGAATAAACTGTTTAGAGAGTGGGCTTTTAGAAAGCTTTTTGAACAGAAAGATCTTCTTGGCTGGTATGAACAGCTTATGGCGGATCCTGATAAGAGAATAGATGGGATAATAGATACAAAAAAGGAAATAATTGGCAGAATAGAATCGACAAAACATGTTTATATAGTTGGAATCATTGCTCCGGGACAACGAGTAAAACGTATCTTGATCAGAAATGGACTAAACGAAAGAATATCAGCATTCATTACTCCTGACATGATTCGTTTTTCTCAGATCGGAGATACACCAGTAAGGAATATTAATGATCCTTGTGTTTCTTTTGACAATGCGTTGGTTATTATGGGAGCTTGGAAAGAATCAGAGGAGTACAGCAAGTATTCTGGACTATTGATGTCGGCGGGGATTGATAAGTGGGTGGATTGTGAAGAACTAATAGACAACTTCTATTGGCTTACATGATCAGAGATAGAATATATTTCGTGGCTCATAGGAGAATAAAAGTATGGTCGAACGAAGTGTTCGCAGTGTATTAAAAAATATATACATTAGTGGATATCGTGAGTTTGTAATTATCCCATATGGAACCGTTGGATTGCAGGTGGAAGATATTCTTTGCCGTGTATTTGGCATTCGGCCGTTGTTGATAGTCGATAATGAAGTATGCAAGTTTAATGAGAATGTAATTTCGGTGGATGAATTTAAAACTCGTAACATTGGTGATGCGGCGGTATTGATCGCCACAGAAGACCCTGGCTTATATTACGAGATGTATGATTCAATAAGGAATTATATTTCGCAGGATAGAGTTTTTTCTTTGTGCAAACCTGTTTTTGACAATCTAAAAGATGGAAATCAAATTCTAGGCGAGAAACCTAAGATATCAAATTCTAAAATTGTATTTAATGGGAAAAATAATATATTATTCTGCGAACCTGGAGTAGTCTTGGAGAATTCTTCACTTACATTTAATGGTGATAATTCCTTGATTTATTTGGGAAAATGCAGGGTAAGTTATAATCTGACAATCAAGATTCACAATGATTCTGTTTTTAGTATTGGCCCTAATAGTTCCACTGCAGGAAAGCTTAAAGCATATCTTTCGGAACAGCGTCATTGCTTTATTGGAACTGACTGCATGTTTGCGTATGACATATGCATTCGAAACTCCGATCCGCACCTGATTTATGACTGTGAGACTAAGTCCAGGATTAATCCTACTAAGAGTGTACTAATTGGTGATCATGTGTGGGTTGGACAGGATAGTTTGATTCTTAAGGGAAGCCGAATTGATTCTGGCAGTATTGTTGGTGGGAAATCGGTTGTTACTTCAAAGCACATCCATGCTAATTCAGCATGGGCAGGAAACCCTGCCAGAAAAGTGAAAGAGAATGTGTTTTGGGATCGGGCATGTGTGCATGCATGGGACCAGGATATCACTGACCATTCCTGGGATTATAATGACTATATTTCCTATTGCGGATTTGATATGGATCCTGAATCATTTATTTATCAATATTCAAGTGAAGAAGAAATAAGCTTTGAGGATATTGATAGGGAGTTAAGCATTCGAGATTCTGCGCAGAGTAAGCTTGAATATCTTCAAAAGCTATACAGCAACAAAGTTAAGAACAGGTTTGTGCATAAATAGCAAGGCGGGAACTATGAATTATTTCTTTTCCTCTTTTGATGAGATGCGTGGAATACTTGATTTGAAAGATGTTATGAAGGGGCAGGATGCTTTCCTAGATTTCTTTATTCATGAGCGCGCTGAAGTAATATATGTTGTAGATTCTTCCAGGCATTTACTTGGAGTTGTTACTCCATCAGATTTAGACAGACTATATCATAATGAGTTGAGTACTCCATTGGGAGCCCTCAACAAAAGGTATTCGTCACTTAATAAGGTTGATTTTGGAGATGCAGCAGACTTTTTTCATAACCATGTAAAATGCCATGAAATACCGGTTGTGGATGAAGGAGTTCTTCTCGGCATAGTGTCAGATGGCATAGGGAAGGATGTTAAAGAATGGGGGAAAATAAGCAAAATTGCTATAAAGCGTCAGAAAAAGACGGATAATGTTAGGCGGTATGGAGACAAGATAAAGGAGTTAACTGGCAATTGGTACAAGACTAATATATTGATATATGGAAATTTACGTGATGCAGAAGTGGTGAATCAACTAGACAATAATGAGCGAAAACTAGTATCTAAACGAAAAGACCTCAGCAGCAGGGATGTATACACACAATTCATTAAAGAAAAATGGAATGGAAAAGACTTTTTTGTTGATTATGGAAAGATACGCTTTAAACTGAATGGAGGCGCATTTTGTCCACAAGACATGATTACTCCTTCATTTAATGTTTCTGATCACCATAGGATTGTTCCTAACAGGCCCCTAAAAGCAAGTAGAAAGGTATTTGTTTTTGGGCCATGTAATGTTTTTGGAGCTTATGTTACCGATGATCAGACTATCGAAACACACCTTCAGGAAATGATTAATAGCAGTGGTCACTCTAATGTCGAAGTGGTAAATTGCGGACTTATGGGTCCTGAAAAGTGCTTGGATAGTATTTTTGTTTCAGATATAAGTTCGAACGATATAGTTATCATTCTCACTCCGGGGTTTGACTGGGTATTTAAAGAATGCTTCCCTGAATCATACCGTGGCTGTCTTTCAGATGTTTATAAGAATATTGATAATCCCACAGAGCATTTTCTTGATAATGTAAGGCACTGCGATGGCGTTGTTAATAAGGCTGTTGCAAAGAGAATATGGACTGATATTAAAGGCGTTTTGGAAAAGAAAGTAGATGACAATCCCACAAAGCTTTTTGGCGCAAAGTATTTTATTCCACCTGAAGTTAGGAGATATTTCGATGGCTATATGGAAGAATTCTTTGGCGACTATCATTGTGAAGGCAAAGTCGGATCCATAGTAATGAATTGTAATCCATTCACCAATGGCCACAGATATTTGGTAGAGTATGCGGCCTCAAAGGTGGATCAGTTGATAATCTTTGTTGTGGAGGAGGATAAATCCTTTTTCAAATTTGATCAGAGATTTGAAATGGTAAAACGTGGAGTGGAAGACATCAGTAATGTAACTGTTGTTCCATCTGGAAGGTATATTATTTCCAAGGAAACATTTGCTCAGTACTTTGAGAAAGAGAATGCCATAGAAGTTGATGATATGGATTACGACATCTATGTTTTTGGGGATGTTGTGGCTAAGAAACTTGGGATCAGTAAAAGATTTCTTGGAAAAGAACCAATAGATATTGTCACAAACAAGTACAATGAGCGAATGGTGGAGATATTACCGACCTTCGGTATTGACGTGGAAATAATCGAAAGAAAAACAGATGGAGAGACAGCAATCTCTGGCTCACGTGTAAGAGAGCATTTCAAAAACGATAATTGGGAAGAAGTTTCGAAGTTATGCCCTGAGAGTACTGTAGCCATTCTAAAGAAGATTAAGAAAAAGTCCGATATAATAAAAAGAGCATAAGAACGTTCCTTGACAACTTCATATCTGATTTTTGCTTTACACATAATCTGCGATGTGCTATCCTTAGTCTTGCTGATTATTACCAGCATAATTCGATTATTGCACTTTGGGTGTATCAGGATAGACATCCGGACAGTTCGTCCAGTTATTCCACAGTATTAAGATTTTTGTTTTTGTTGCAGTTGAAAGCTCTTTATACTCTAAGATATTTCTTTTTATCTGTAATTCATTGTCCGTCCTTGTGCATAGGGTGTGAGGAAGGAGAAGAATGGAAAAAGAAAATGAAAAGAAGAACAGGGGAAGGGAGGAACTGGATATTGCTTATCAGAACAAGGACATAACATCCAAAATCCTGGCTGAGGAGTTTAAGGGAAAGAGCTTTGC
>AUXO011020179.1_pt1 | contig 12541 bp, 12 predicted proteins | sample 768731 | NCBI WGS metagenome assembly AUXO01 (sample SAMN02715735, study PRJNA202380) | gut metagenome | biome: sheep rumen | host: Ovis aries | place: New Zealand: Palmerston North | reverse complement strand
ATATGCATTGACATCATCTGGATGAGAACCAAAGTCACCTCTCAAATACATCTTGACAAGTGCTGATGAGTCGGAATCGTAATCCGGGAATGAGACTTTCCTCGTGGGGATACCTCTGGCTAATAAGCTTTTAGTCAGTAGTTTTGCCTGAGTAGCTTTTCCGCTGCCATCTAGTCCTTCGATTACGATCAGTTTCTGTTTAGGATCTTTTTTTGTATTCTCATCCATATGATCACCCATGCCAAATCTTTAATCATATAAATCAGCCAAGTTCATCTTGTGCTGCTTTCAATGCTGATGCCACTACTTGATCCATGTCATAATACTTGTATTCTGCCAAACGTCCACCGAAGATGACGTTCTTCTCTTTTGTTGCAAGACCAGCATACTGCTTATAGAGTTCGCCGTTCCTGGCATCGTTGACCGGGTAATATGGATCGTCACCGAGTTTCCATTCTGAGCTGTATTCTCGGCTGATAACTGTCTTTTTCAGATCATTTCCAGCCTCATCTTTGCCGAATTCAAACCACTTATGCTCGATGATACGGGTCCATGGCGTCTCGCGGTCAGTATAGTTGACGGCTGCATTTCCTTGGAAATTAGGTATATCAAGTAGTTCTGTCTCAAATCGAACAGCACGATACTCTAGTGTTCCAAGAGAGTATCCGAAATATTCATCAATTGGTCCGGTGAATACTACTTTCTCTGCCAATTTGTTAAGCTTTTCCTTATTCTTCAAGTAGTCCACACCAAGACGTACTTCTGCACCCTTCAGCATCTCTTCAACCATTTTAGTGTAGCCACCAACTGGGATACCCTGATAGAGCGCATTGAAGTAGTTATTGTCGAAGGTCAAGCGAACAGGAAGTCTCTTTATGATAAATGCAGGAAGATCTTTGCAGTCCCTGCCCCATTGCTTTTCTGTATAGCCTTTAATAAGCTTTTCATATATATCACGCCCAACCAACGAAATGGCCTGCTCTTCAAGATTTTGAGGTTCGCCTGAAATCTCTTTCCGTTGCTCGGCGATCTTTACTTCAGCTTCTTCTGGTGTAACTACCCCCCACATTTTGTTGAAAGTGTACATGTTAAATGGAAGAGAGTAAAGTTCACCCTTGAAATTGGCTACAGGGGAATTGGTAAAACGGTTGAAAACGGTAAAGCGGTTCAGATACTCCCAGACATCTTTATCGTTTGTGTGGAATATGTGAGCGCCATACTTGTGAACATTGATGCCTTCGACAGATTCTGAAAAGACATTGCCCGCAATGTGATCCCTTCGATCAATTACAATTACTGTCTTTCCTGCATCCATTGCTTGACGAGCAAAGGTTGCCCCAAAGAGACCCGCGCCTACAATTAAGTAATTATATTTCATTATTCTGCACTCTTTCTGTCACTTCAAATACACTCTTGGCATCATATACGCATAGATACATCAAGCAGAAAAAGAACGGACAATATGCCAACGCAGAACTACCTATACCAAGAATTAAATACACAACAATCCCTAAAATAAAAACTATCTTAAGCGGTTTCTTCTTTTTTGAGGAAAAGCTTAAATAGATACAGAGAAAAACAAGAAGTAGTCCAATTATACCTCCGTTTAGAAGATAGGAAAGAATTACATTATGTGGATTGTTATAGCCTCTTGTTATAATTTGGTATTGTTGTGTTGACAGCATTCCTTCTCCTACCAAGAAATGGTTATTCAAATGTTGAATAGTAAACGTCCATAAAGGCAAGCGATTACTGAATGTCATACTTTTTCCAGTAATACTTGCAACCAGGCTGATTAAACGTGAATTGTTTTGAAGAAAAACAATCGTAACAAAAATAAAAAAATAAGCAGAAACAAATGAATAAAAATTCGAAAATAACCTGATTATACCAGTAAGTATTCTAGAAATAATATTTTTACGTCTCTCAACGAATGATTCCATGAATGGAATACATGCCAAGAACAAAAAGATGGATATAACCCCGCCTGTTGCTTGACTCCATAGCGTTGAAATTATGGTTAAACTACAAATCAATATAAGTGTAATGTTAATTTTATGCTTCTCTTTTAACACAAGAAACGTCGAAAAAACAACCAATGGTATTAAATAATATAATCTTTCAGTTTTAAAGCCTAAAAACCAATTTATATCGTAATATGCGTTATCGCCTTTATATAAACCATTCGGATATATAATCATACTAGTCAAGTCGATGACAAGGAGGATTAGACATAATCGTTGCCAGATTGATAATAAGAGAAATAGTTCATTTTCATTTCTTATTGATGCTACAATTAATAAAAATAAAAGACATGGACCTATCTGAGTTACATAAGTTGAAATAGAGTTTCGATGATATACTGTTGATATGAATAGAAATGACCATAAAACCACGAATGAAATGTATACTATCGGGATGTTTTTTTTGTTGTATATAAATAGTAATATAGCAGGAACAAATCCTACTATCATCGAAACAAAGCTAATTATGCTGATTGCCGGAATTATCATCCGTAAATATCGAATTGTCGAAAGTGTTGATGCAAAAGATAACATCGCCATTAAACCAATTGCAATGTCTCTCTTTTTTAACCTAATTATCATTATCATGTTTCCTTCTTTGAATTAAATGCTTTCAAAGCGAGTGTCTGTAGTTTTTTTTTGATACTCGTAATTAATGAGCGATTCATAGCTCCAAAGATGATTAGTCCAGCTGGTAATAATCCATAATTAATCCAAAAAGGGCAGATTATACTAATTATTGCAACGAAAATAGCACTAATTGTAAGTAACAATACTTCATTCCATTTGATAGTAATTCCAAGTTCTTCCTTATTTTGTTTAACCCGAACAATCCACATACAAAAAAAACCTAGAAAAGTTGAAATTGCCGCTGCTTGCATTCCTATTAAGCGAATCAATGCTATATTGGTTAATGCATTCACAACAGCACCATATACACTAGTGCTAAATGCTTTTCTTGTCTGATTATTTTTAAGATACCCAACTCCAAAGAACGAAGAAAAAGATTGAAATACTATGCCAATATAATAAAATGCAATATAATCACTAGCAGTCTTATAGTCTTGGCTCATAACCCACAAGACAAATAACTTTGTAGCCGGAATTAATGGAAATAATAAACCCAAAGCAAACCGATATAAACGCTGAAAAACAAGTGTATTGTATTCAGGATGTTTCTCCTTCTCAGCTATAGACACATCCTGCCAAGAATTATTAAATAGCCCTAGTACAGTTTGGAGAATAGTAGGAAATTTGTGTGCAATTGCAAGAACACCATTCGCCGCAGAACCAAGAAAGAAATTGACAATATACTTATCTGAAGAATTAATAACCCACCAATTTAGATAATTGGGAATGAGTGGAATTGAAAACAAAAGCATCTGCTTTATCAATACAACATCAATTTTGCAAAAAAGATTCAATCTCAATTTTGGCTCTGTGATATAAACAAACAAAATAGAAACTATATTAGCAATAATAGAACTCTGAAACAATCCCACTATTCCTGTTTTTAAACCGACTATAAATAGTATGTTTAATGATAAAAAAACGACTGTATATATTAATCCAGAAACGGCAAATTTTATTTGTCTATTCAAACCTCTTAATAATTTTTGACTCGTCTCTAAAATTCTCGACAAGACTAACACTGTTGCAAAATACACACTGTATGGTATAGTGACTATTTTGCTTACAAGCATAATCATCCCAAATGCTATCATACAGTTTATAAATAGAACTTGCAGAGTAGCTCTGATATGATCATCTACTCTTTCATTTTGCAATATCCATTTGTACGCAGCATCAGAAATCTGTAATGTGATAAGAGGAGTTAAAAGGCCAATCGTTGCAATTAGAATATCATATATTCCCATATCAGTCGTGGAAATATAATAGGTATATAATGGGACTATTAAGAAGGATAATATTTTATTTCCAAAGGTGCCAATTCCATATATCAAAATACCTTTAGCAAGATTATTCTGCCCTTTGTTCCCCATGCGCGCGTCCTCTTGACTTATTTATTGTAAAATGGGCAAGCTGATAATAGCAAGTCTAAATCTATGTTGCCTTTTTCCCAAGACGAGAGCATTGCCTTTATGTTTTCTCCATAAAAATCGTTCTCATCTCTAATCATAATTGGCTTCACTATTCTTTTTCCTATAGAGGAATAGTAATCCTTAAATTTAAAATCCCATCCATCTATATACTCAGAAAAAGCGATCCAGACAGAAGGAATACCATATGCTTCGGAACATATTAACCCATGAAGCGAAGATGATAATATGGCTTTACACGAACAGATTTCATCTACAAAATCTTGCCAACGATGATAGTTTTGAATATCAATAATCTTTATATCAGAATTACCTCTAATTCGGTTAATCACGGATGATTCTTTGTCAACATAATGAGGAACAATACCAATCGTATCCTTATTTTTTACTATTTGTGGGGTATAAAATTTGGGCAGTAATAAAACCGGATCACCATATATGGCAGGACATTCATAACCCAGATCTATTAATGCCTTCCGTGTTAATGGACCACGTACTGCACAAATCTTATCAGGTTTCCCCCTAACATTTTTGATATCATTTTGATTAATTATTCCAGCTCCCCAAACAGTAACACCATCTAGTGGATAGAATGAAATAGTACTTCCTATGACGAGGTAGCTTTTTATTGGAAAAATTTTTAACAATTGCGAATCTGAAATCGGATACACTTTTTGGGAACTAAGAATATTGGTAAAATAGTAGTTCATGTCATCTCCCCAGTTAAAGTGCATAACTTCCCCTTTTGCCATCTTAACCGGAGCTTTCACGACAATATATCTATCAGGTGCTAATCTCTGTAGAAAGAATGCTATCAATGTGCGATAATTCTTTTTTGCCTTTTCAAAGAAACTAACTGTCTTCATATAACTGTTCCTTTATTTAGCCACTATTCTTTCATATAATGAAAAAATCTTCTGTGCATTTCTTTCTGAAGAAAAGTTATTTAGTGCATAATATCTACAGTTCATTCTTTCATTCATTAATGTTTCTATATTCTCTATTGCATATGTAAGCTTAAAATATAGGTCTTCTACATCATTGTGTCTGAAGATAAGTCCATATTTTCCTCCTTGTGTCAATTCTAGTGTACCTCCGGTGTCACAGCCAATAACATATGATCCACACAGCATTGCTTCAACGGTTACTCTTCCGAACCCTTCTTTAAATCCATTTATAATAGTAAAATGTGCCTTATGATAGTATTCTTCTACATTATCTTTAGTACCAGAAAGCTCGATAAATCCTTCAAGGCCTAAATCCTCTACCATTTTTCTGTATACATTCTCGTTAGGTCCACGTCCAATAATATATAGCTTAAATGGGATATGTTTTCTCTCTTTAAGAAGGTGACAAGCTTGTATAATTGCAGCCTGCCCCTTATGATCACCCAACGCTCCTACACACACAAGATAAATTGTTTTATTATCTTTCTTCTCCCTGAACGGGTATTTATCTATTACAACACCATCATATATAACTTCCATCTTTTTTTCTGGTAGCACATTCTTATAAGTTTCTTTTACGCTGTTGGAAACGCAAATTATACTTGCTGACTGCCCCATTAATCGGTACCCATACTTACGATTCCATAATTGTTGGCCCATTCCTTCTTCAACTAACTCTCTTAAATGCCAAACAAAAGGAATTTTGCACTGTTTTGCCGCAACAGCTCCGACATAACAAAATGTAGTATTCAAGTGCACTATATCTGGAGAAAAGCTTCTAATCAACCTTCTGCTCTCTTTGATCGATTTTAGGTTCATAAGAAACTTAACAGACATTTTTATGTCAGTTATTATTTTTTTTAGCCCTATAAGATCCTTTTTTATTATCCAATGTTTTGACTTAATTATTCTCCAGGGAATCTTATACTTCACAAGAAGATCCTTCCCATCTCCATCATAGGGAAGAACAACGTAACTGTCTACATTGAATTTTCTTTGCAACTCAATAATCTGTTGGACCATGCATAGGAACGCGCCAGATGTTTTATTATTATCACTTGCGAAATAGAGTATTTTCATCAGATTCAACCCCGGCTAAATATCAATTTGTGCTTACTGATGTTTCTAGAGCCATTTTAAGGTGGTATCCTTTTTGAATCCTGTCTGAGATCTTCTTTGTATCATCGCACAATAATTTATATTGCTTTTCAGAAACAGCTTCAATTGTCTGTTTTAAATCGAGCAGAGAGTTAACGCTTAATCCACATCCATTTTTACTCACAAAATCCGCAAGCGCAGAGTCATTCCAAACAATAATCGGCAAACCTGCAGCTAAATAAAGTGATGCCTTATGCGGGTCATTATATTTTAAGTATTCTCCAAACACACCCGAGCAAGTTTCTGCGCTTGGTCCATCCCAAACCAGCCCAAAGCTTCCCTTCAATACTCCTGGCAGCTCATCCGGTTTCACTTTTCCCTTATACAGTACGTTCTCATTTTGTATACTACTTTCATCATAGTTTGCACCATAAAGGAAAAACTGAATAGAATCTGGAAGATTATACACATAGCCACACTTATTCTTATCCAAATTCCCTGCAATTAATACTGGCCCATTAAATAGCGCATGTTCTTCAGAATTCTTTGGTTCATAGAGATAATCAAATATCTCCAAATTAATCATCTTATCCATTGGAATATTGAAAAAATCATGTATGGCTTTCTTCATATACTCATTATGGACAATGATTTTGTCAAAGTATTTTAAGGCTGATAACTCCTCATACCTAAAGCGGATCTTTGAAATTGTCGGACTATTCTCACTAATTGCAAGCCTTAGAGATTCAAGATCATGAATAATGGCAATGATTCTGACTCCCTTTTTCCTTGCTTTCTTGAGAACGCCCCCAAAGAAAACCGTATGATTTCGCACTGGATACTGAATCACTATGGTGTCGTCAGCATTCAGCTTTTGAAAGCATCTGTTCCATTCAATGCACCTGCTAAACTGAAGCCAAACTTTCTTTACTATGCCTTGTGACTCATCCAGTTCGGAGTTTGCAACCAGTGGATTATAACCTTCATTTACCAGGATTGTATCCACATCGTTTCTTGCTTTAGAACCAGCATTAAACTCTGATTCTTTCTTCTGTTGTTCTCTTATAACCCACTTCATTGCAACACATCCGTTTCTATTTATTGATCAAATTGTTCAACACAAGAATTCTTCAGCAAATTCCCGATCGTTTTCAAATTTTCATTCAAAAAGAAATGTCTTCCAGGCATCGATATTACTTCTGTTCTATTGGCTGTATATCTATTCCATCCGACAATATCTGAATATGAAAAGTCGTCCTCTCCAAAAATGGCAGTGATTTTACAAGATAAAGGTTTATACAAGCCAACTTGATAGGAACAAAGAATGCGGTAATCATTTCTTAATGGATCAAGAAAAATTCTTTCGAATCTCTTGTCATTTAATATGTGTTGATCAATATTCGAATAACGCTCAATAAAAGCATCATCGTTAATTGGCTTATTAACAAGGAAACGCTCTTCTTTTAATAAATTAGGTGATTGGAAAGCGAACAGAAATAGATGCCTTGGATCAATCTTATATTTGGGATTTGCCGCCAGAATATATGCAATAAGACTCCCCATGCTATACCCAAGGATACAATAATTGCCATCTTGAACTCTTTTCTTAATAGTTTCACTAACATCTGAGATCAGTTCATCTAGGTTATCGTTTAGTGCTTCATCCATCCTGGTCCCATGCCCCGCGTAATCAATCAGAACGATATCCGCAAAAGACGATATCTGATCACGGAGTCTATGAAAGTATGTAGAAGACCCACCGGCACACGGAAGGCAAACAATCTTTACTCTTGATGAACTCATTTTCCCAGTTCTTTGTATCTGATCTTTCCAGAATCATTTCTTGGAATTCTATCAATCACGAACACCTTAAACAGTGTTTTGAACAAGTTAGTTTTCTCACTAATGAAATCTAATACATCTTTCTGTTTAGATTCTTCAGTGATATAGATATCCATCCGCTGATCTGTACCAGTGCATGCGCACTCGATATTAAAACGTTCCTGTATTAACCTTTCGCATTGATCCAAGCTTACCCGATAGCTAAGAAGCTTCAGGAATCTGGACATACGACCAGTCACAAAATAACAACCATCCGTATCCCTTCTGGCAAGATCTCCCGTATGATACTCGCCATTAAAGTCGTCCCCATTCATCAGTTCTTCTTTTTTAATTGCATAGCCCATTGTAACATTGGGACCGCGATAGCACATCTCTCCTTCTGCCTCTATTTCCTTTAATTCGTTCCCATTTTCATCAATTAGAAATAGTTCACCTTCAGGAATAGCTCGGCCAATGCTGCCTGTTTTGGTTAACGCCATCTCTGCAGGTAGGCACGCCATTCTTGCAGATGTCTCTGTCGTCCCAAATGAAGCAATGAACCGTTTACCGTTCTTTTGAGCATACTCAGCCAATTGTGTAAATCTGGCATCTGTTAGTTTTCCGCCGCCTTGTGACAAAGTTGTCAGATACGGAAGATCCATACGATCAAAGTGAAGGCGATAGAAAATATCATAGCTAAATGGAACACCTGTAAAGTTGGTTGCTTTTTCTTCTCGAATATAATCCCAGAATTCCCCGCTCATAAGATTATAAGTCGTAAGAAGCACAGTCGCGCCAACATAAAGGTGAGTATTGATCACATTAAGCCCCATCGTATACTGCATTCCTAAATCGCAAATGGGGCGCTCATTCTCAGTCCACCCAAAAGCTCTCGCTACATTTTTAGCATTTGCTTCCAAGTTTCCTTTTTTATACCGTACAAGCTTAGGACTTCCAGTCGATCCGGATGTCGTCATCAAAAACTGGAGTTGCTCATTGATAGGATAGACTTCATTCCCAGTATTCAATAAAGAATAGCCATATTTTTCATATATCACAGGATAATTAAAATCTGCAACTTGCTCAGAAGGCACCCATAGATAAGCTGGTGTATACTCAGCAATCAGCGCATCCAATAGCCCTTTTTCTATTTTATTGCTCAATGCAAGTGGTACAGAAGTTCCCTCAATGAATCCTAAATAACCGGTAAGTGAGCCAACAGTATTCTTACAAAGGATAAAGACTATAGACCGTGGCTTTAGTAGATGTGACATCTCTTCAATATCATTCGTCAGTTCCCCATATGTTAGCGCATGCCCTTCATTATCCTTAACAGCCAGCTTGTTCTTTTCTTGTTGATCAATACCGAGAAACACTTTATATATCTCCTTTCAAAACTTCTACCATACAAAACTTATTTCATTTCGATTCCGTATTTTGCAAGAAGCTTTTTGCCATTTTCATAACCGCCAAAGTGAGTAATATCATAAGTATCAAACATAATGCCAAACTCATCTTCTAATTGTGCAATTAATTCCATGTGGGCTAACGAGTCCCAACCTGGGGCTACACCAAAGTTAAATTCACTATTAAGCTGATCTTCTGAAACCTCAAATAGAGAAATAAAAATAGCATTATACTTCTTCAAGTTCATTTTTCTGCTTCCTTTCATATCAGAGAGTCCGTTTCATCTACACGATTTCACTACTTTATTTATTATATAACTCTATTAATTTATTATAAACTGCTTGTTCTGAAAAATATGTACGTGCATATTCTCTTATATACTCGCTGGAATAAAACCCATTCTCAATATTGCTCTTAACGTCTAACATTGCTTTTTCAAGCAATTTCTCATCGTCATATGGAATTAATTCCCCTAGAGAATTCTTCCAATATTCAGCAAACCCTATTGCGGTTGTCGCTATGGCTGGCAATCCGGCATACCATCCTTCTATTACGGGTACACCAAAAGTTTCCAATCTGCTATATGAAACCAAAGCATCAGATTCACTCATGATTCGGGCAACATTAGAACGATCCTGTGCGCCAGCAAGAGTAGTTTGACCTTCTATCCCTAGTTCCTCTATCATTTTATTTAACTTTTTATATTGACTTCCACCACCTATTATTGTTAAGGATACATCTTCTTGCCCTCGATAGGCGTTCGAAAAAGCAAGGATCAATTTATCAAACTGTTTAACTTTCACAAGCCTTCCAACTGAAACAAACTTTATCCCTTCATGTTGTTGCGGTATAATACCGAAAGTGTCAGGGACAACATTGGGTATTACATCAACTGATTTATTAGTCCCTGTCAGTTTTATTATGCTTTCCTTTAATGGTTGCCCAACGCAAATAAAATGATCAATATTCTCAACATATGTTTGTAATTGTTTCTTTGCATGATCAGTTAAATCACCTGTGAGTACATTTGTCCAGTGCTCTGTTGCAATAATCTTTGTACCTTTATTTTTATATGATAGGATTGGCTCTGGAACCGATATCATTGTAGGATAGTGTATATGAATGACATCAGGTATTCCTTCCTTTTCCTCAACTCGTTTCAGCAGCTTCTTCCAGATAGGCTTCTTAAAAGAATCCCAATAAATATTCATACGTTGAGGAAAAAATAGTTGAGAATATGCATACACATGGATGTTCTTATCCTTCCAATCCGTAGCCCCCCATTTTTTGATTTTGTAAATTGGATGAAATGGGCAAGCTATATAAACTACATCATGTCCGTTCTTTGCAAGGATTCTCGCTTGTTCAAGTTCGAACGATCCACACATTTTATTTTTGGGCGTAGGATAATTACGTCCAATGACCCATATCTTCATTATCACATAGCTCCACTTTATCTATTTGCAAACCTACTAATTAAAGCTTCAACTTTCGGTCTACTGATAGCATATGCTTCTCTTGTCAGCACTGAATGCAAATTATCATATTCAAGTCCTTCATATCTATCTCGATATGTAAACTCAACGCCAAACCGTTTTTGAATGCCAAGCATGACACTATTGTTTTCTAACGCCGACATCACAATCCTATCGACTTTCATAATATCAAATGCAAAGTCAAAACTCAGCATTAATGCTTCAATGTTTTGCACCTGCGATCCATATCCAATAAATCTGCCAGTTTCAACTTCATTCTTCTCTTTATTGTAGTTATATACGCCTTTCATCCCAATCGGGCTTCCATTAAGATCTTCAATGATGAACAAATAGTCCCCAGGAGTTTCACGCTGTTTTCTGATATATTTTCTTTGATCTTCAACATTCCCTTTTGCTGGATGAACATACTTTGCCTTTTCAGGATCTGATCTCATTCTAAAAGAAACTTCTGCATCTCGTTCTTCTATCGAGCGAAGCCTGACGGTTTTTCCTGCAATGATGCCAGCGTATACCATACTAACCTCACATAATCGTCATTCCATCAACTGGAAGTACTTGACCTGAAATATAACTAGAGTAATCACAAGCCAATAGCAAACACCCACCGGCAATGTCTCTTGGCTGCGCTATCCTTCCCATGCAGATGTTGTTAATCCGCCCCTGAAGTTTCTCAAAATCAGCTTGTTCCATCATTGCTGTTTGAGTAATACCTGGAGCAATAGAATTTACTCTTATCTTTTTCCCTGCTAACTCCTTAGCTGCTGATTTAGTAAGAGCTATCACAGCGCCTTTTGTAGCTGAATATACAAGCTGCCCAGCATTCCCACGAAGACCGACCATTGATGATATATTGATAATCGAGCCTCCATTTGGATTTCTCGACATGACCCGACTTACAATCTGAACCATATTGATCATACCGAAAACGTTCACATTGAACATCTTTTCCATGTTTTCTCGGCTAATCATACCAATAAGTTCGTTAAACTCAACACCGGCATTATTCACAAGAATATCGATATGACCATATTTCTTCTTAATATCTATAATAGCTGCTTTTGCAGCGTTCTCATCTGTAATATCAAAATACTTGATATCTAGCCTTTCTTTATATGGACTTTCCGCTACCCACTCATCAGCTGAACCGACATTCTTTTCGTTGACAACTACAATTGACCCTTCGGATGCAAATAACTGGGCTATTTCTTTTCCGATGCCTCGGCCGGCACCCGTGACGATACTAACCTTACCATTCAGTAAACCATGCATTATGGTACTCCTTGTCCTGCTTATGCATTTTTATCAAGCATTTCCTGATAAGCTTTTTCATACTTGTCCGGTATCCTTCTCATGCTAAATGCAATACCTTCATCATCATAGCCCACAAAATCTCCGCCGCCAACAGTAGCATGATCACCACGTTCTTTTGAATTAAACACAAGTTTAATCAGAGCGATAACCATTTTAATATCTGTTAGAAAACTTACGTTCTCCACATACCATATATCATTTTCGAATTGTTCCTGATAGAGCCTTACACTTTTCTTAACGTCTATTGATGGGCACTCTAAACCTGGCTTAACAGCTGTACGCATCTTGTGCCTTACCGAGTAGCGCTCATCAAAAGAGGAGGGCAATGGCCTCGGCCCTATTATGGTCATATCACCCTTAAGAATCGACCAAAAGTT
>AUXO015988610.1_pt1 | contig 12542 bp, 15 predicted proteins | sample 768731 | NCBI WGS metagenome assembly AUXO01 (sample SAMN02715735, study PRJNA202380) | gut metagenome | biome: sheep rumen | host: Ovis aries | place: New Zealand: Palmerston North | reverse complement strand
GCGGACGCAGATATTATCGTCAAGAAACAATCGCAAGATTGGAAACAATTAAATCTCTGCTTTATGACAAAGGAATGACAATTGCTGGTGTAAAAAAGATTTTACATAATGGCGAATTTGGTAATGAAGTAGATGAAGTAAAAAATACAAAAACACCTGTTGCAACGGAAACAAAAACAGTTGTAAAAAATGTGGATCAAGATTCCATAGAAATTGCAATAAATTTGTTGAAACAGGCCAAGATGTTTTTGGAATAAAAAGACCCTTAAAAAAATTAAAAAAAAGCCGGTAAATGCCGGCGTTTTTTTGTTTAATTTTGAATAATTTTTATGGCAGTCCCAATGGGAATGTATATTCCCACGCATAATAATGCGCGGGCCCCTTTCAACTCGTAAATTAAAAACTGCGTGAAACTTGTTTTTAATAACTTCGTACACGAACCAATGGCTTCGATTCTTGCAATTGGGGATAAAAATAAAATCCGAATAAATCGGATTTAATTTTTATGGCAGTCCCAATGGGAATCGAACCCATATTGTCAGAATGAGAATCTGATGTCCTAACCGTTAGACGATGGGACCTTTGGTTTTTTATTTTAATATTACAAATCGGCTTTTTCAAGTAATGGTGCCCAAATAGATTTTACATATTCGTCATCTGTTTTTTCATGAAAGATTTCAAATGATTTTTTGATTATTTCCATTTGTTCATCTGTCCACCCCAGATTTGCCATTTTGTTTTCAAACCATGTTTCGATTTCTACGGCTTCCGGATCATGGATAATATTTTTTTGTTCAAAATTAGCGGACGCCCAATCTGCAACCATTTCATAAACACGAATCAATGGAATTTCGCTGACATGGTTATAATGTTGAATATGATGTGTGGCACCCGCGTGGTGTATATTTATTGCATCACGACATAATGCTTCGTGTTCTGGGGTTGGGTGAAAATTTTTGTGATATGTTTTATAAAATATATATGAATATCCCGTGCGAACCGGTTCGGCTGTTTTATCGCCATCGTGTTCTGGGAAATGATATCCCAACAATGATGCAAAATAATTTACCGCTGCAACATGGCTTTTTACACGCAATTCATAGAAATCAAAAATATCATTTACATTTATATTCATTGTTAAAATCCTTTCATAAAAATATATAAAAAAAAGGTTTTTATAACAATAAAAAAATAGAATTTTATATATTTTTATGTATAATTGTTCATAAAGATAACAATAAAAACATGGGGGAGGAAAAAATGAGAGTATCTTTATTTGGAATATTTGCAGTTATTTTAATTTCTGGCGTTGTTGGTTATATGTTCGCGAATCGTGAAATACCACATCTGTCAAATCAATGGGATAAGGTTTTTGTAAAAAATGACCAAGTTTCCACACAAAAAGTGGTATTTAAAAACAGATATGGAATCAAATTGGTTGGTGATTTATATATGCCGAAAGAAAAAATTAAAGATTACAGATATCCTGCGATTGCTGTTTCTGGACCTTTTGGTGCAGTGAAAGAACAATCTTCGGGTCTGTATGCTCAAGAAATGGCAAAACGTGGTTTTATAACATTGGCTTTTGATCCATCTTTTACTGGTGAAAGTGGGGGCAAGGTTCGTAATGTCGCGTCTCCAGACATTAACACAGAAGATTTTTCTGCCGCGGTTGATTATTTATCAAATCGCAAAGATGTAAATCCTGAAAAAATAGGTATCATTGGTATTTGTGGTTGGGGTGGTATGGCTATAAATGCGGCCGCTATGGATACCCGTATCAAGGCAACAGTTGCATCAACTATGTATGATATGACACGTGTTACTGCAAATGGTTATTTTGATGCGGACGACAATGAAGATGCTCGTTTTGCAAGCAAGAAAGCAATGAATGAACAAAGAACAATAGATTATAAAAACGGCAAATATGAATTGGCGGGCGGTGTTGTTGACCCATTACCAGCAGATGCACCACAATTTGTAAAAGATTATTATGCTTATTATAAAACACCACGCGGATATCATAAACGTTCATTGAATTCCAATGGTGGCTGGAATAAAACAAGTGCGCTGTCTTTTATAAATATGCCAATATTACAACGTGCTGATGAAATCAGAAGTGCGGTTTTGATTGTTCATGGTGAAAATGCACATTCCCGTTATTTTAGTGAAGATGCGTTTGCTAAATTGAAGGGCGATAACAAAGAATTGTTGATTATTCCGGGTGCAAACCATGTTGATTTATATGACAATATGGAAAAAATCCCATTTGATAAAATAGACGATTTCTTTGAATCAAATCTGAAATAATAAAAAAGATAATAAAAAAGCACCCGAAAGGGTGTTTTTTTATACTATAACCATAATAACAAAATACTTGACAAAAACTTTTATTGTGTTATTTTTTATAAAAAAAAGAGGGCAAAATGGAAAATTATGAAAAACAAATTCATTCCAATATCATAGGGCGTGTTAAAAATCATGCTGGTTATGTAAAGGAAGAAGATGAATATTCAACAAATCCAGATGATTTGTATATTACAAATGAAAAAGAATTTGGTTTGGATGAAGATATGGTAAGGGTTGATAAAAACGAAGTTGTCGTTTCGTATGTAAAAAAATTAAAAATGGTTCAGACCCGTCTTAAAACCGAAAAAAATCCAAAAGAAAAAAGAAAGTTGGAAAAAATTATAGAAAATATAAAAACAGGTTTGTTTTTGGAACGTGATTTTATAGAACGTTCAAAAAAACAAAAATTTGCTGAATTTATGGCAACTTTGTCAAAATAAAAGAACGCCCGTTTGGGCGTTTTTTTTATATCTCTGATTTCAATTTTCCAAAATAACATTTATCTCTTAAAGAACCGTTTGGCCATTTGGAATCTTTGCGGATAATACCTTCTAGTTTATAACCATTTTTTTCTGCAATTTTTCTGGACGCTGTGTTTTCTGTGTCGCAATTTATTTGAATTTTATGACACCAATCACAATCAAAAGCCAACTTTTCAATATGTGGTAATAATTTATTTATTATTCCATGACCACGGGCAGATTTTTTAAGCCAATATGCAATCATAACCTTTCCTGTTCGTGGCATTATCGCAGAAAAGCCAATTTCGCCCAATAATTCATCATCTTGAAAAATCTGAAACATTTTTCTGTTTGGTGTTATTGTGCGTTTTTTATAATGCATATATGTTTCTTCCACAGATTCAAATACACCGTCTGGTAAAAAGAAAGTCATTGTTTCACGATCTGAATCAAATATGTTGAAAACTTCAATTGCCAATTTAAATGTAGGCGGTAATATTTTTAATGTGAAACCTTCGGCATTTAATTCGGTTGTTGGTATGAAATCTGGGTTCATTTGTTGTCCTTTTTTATATTATAACATATCTTTTTTATTATGATATAATTAAAATATATTTAGGAGATTATATGAAGAAATTATTGATATGGGATTTTGATGGTGTTATCGCAGACAGCGAAAAATTATGGGTTCGTGCATGGGACGAAGTTTTAAAAAGCGAAAAAAATATTTCTTTGTCTGAAAATGATAAAACGAATTTGTTGGTTGGTGTTGCGGATAAAACAAGACGTGACAGATTGCAAAATTTAATTCCAAATTTAATTTTAGATGATGAATTTATGAATAAAATCAGCGAACGTGAATTTTATCTCGGAACCAATTTTATGACTGCGATAAATGGTGTTGAAAATGTTATGAATAATAATTTATTTGAACATTGTATTGCAACGGGTGGAACGCGCGAACAACACAATTGGAAAATGACACAATTCAAATGGATTGAAAAATATATGTCTGTGGACGATTATTTTACAGTTGATATGGTTGAACATGGAAAACCAGAACCTGATTTATTTTTAATTGCTGCCAAAACAAAGGGGTATAAACCGTCTGACTGTATTGTTATTGGCGACAGTATAAATGATTTTATTGCCGCAACAAAGGCGGGTATGTCATGTATAGCATTTATTGGTGCAACCGGTAATAATACGCCAGAGTATGCTGAAAAATGTAAACAATATGGCGTTTATGCCGTATGTAATACAATGATTCGGGTAAATGATGTTTTGAATAAATGGTATGAAGAAAGGAAGTAAATATGGAAAAATTTTTTAGTTTATTTAAAAGAAATCTTGAAACAGAACGTCTCGATTTGCGTATATTGGAACCAAGTTTAGAAAACGCACAAATTGTTTGGAATGTTATGAAAAACGAAAATCCAGATGATTATAAATATATGTGGTTTTCAATGACACATAAATCACATTTGGTTGAATCTGTGGAAGAAACTTTTGACAGAATCAATGTTGATTACAATCAAAAAAATGGTTGTGCATATTATATTTTCTATGAAAACAAATTTATTGGTTATATGCGTGTTCATTATATAGAAAATAATAATTCATTACAGTGCGCTAGTGTTTGGTTTATAAAATCACAATGGGGTAAAGGATTCAACAAAGAAGTCCATAAAAAATTGGAAGATTTAGCTTTTAATGAATTACATGTAAATCGTATCTGTCGTCAAGTTATGGCAGATAATGAACGTTCCAGACATTCCATAGAATCAAGCGGTTATCATCTGGACGGTATTGATCGTCAGGCAAATAAAATGGAAGATGGAACATATATGGACCATTTGTGGTATTCTAAATTGGCCAGCGAATATAAAGGCTAGTCCTGTTCGTGTCCACCAAATTGATTTTGTATGTTAAATAAATTTTTTATTTTTATAGATGCATTATTAAATATGCGTTTTATAAAAACACGATTATATATTTTCTTTAATTTTTCATAAGAATCAATTTGTGCGTGTTCATTTGGAGTTAAAATCGCGGATATTATATAATCGTTTGTTCCGTGTTGTGTGGCATCTATTTTATTTCCAATTTTGCATTCAAAATCTATTTTTGCACGATTGAAATTTTTTACACCACCAGCTGGGTTTAATAATTGTAAACCGTTTGACATTTTAACGGCAACAATTTGATGGCCAGACAATTGGTGGCCTTTGTTTTCTATTTTCACACATGGAATAATAAATATATCTGATAAACCGATTTCTTGGGCGTATTTTGCAAACATATCGGCGCGTCCAGAACACCCAACAACATAAGACGGAATTTTATATTGTTCAATTTCATCTGCATTGAAAGAAAACATATTTTGTTTTGATTTTATTTTGTGGTTTTTGTCGTGCAACCACAAATTACGATAATAAAATTCATCATGTCCGTTATTGGAATGCGCCATTTGTTTATAAGATTCAGGAACAACATCAACAGATGCAAAAAAATCGTCTGTTTTACGCAACGTGATATTTATTTTTTCAATTGTTTCTTTATCTGTCATGGCTTTGAATATTTGCTGATGATTCTTGGGTGTCCAACATTTGTTGTATTTTTATACGCAAATCTTTGCGGTCTTGGTTTGCGTTTAATTCAAGTGGGTTTTCTTTGTATAAATCTCTGTCGCGTCTTGGGTTAACATAAAACATTTGTGCTTCTTCATTAACCGTTGGATCAAGAATAGATATGTTTTGAATATACATATCAACCACATGAGTCATTTCGTGTTTCAAATCCATCAAGAAAAGCAAAGGTGTTTTTTGATAAAATACATCTGATACATTAATATACAGTTTATTGGTTCTGGTTACACCCATCAGGGCACCTGGGACATCTCTGTTTATTACGGTGAGATTTGGTATGCAAGATATAATATCTTCACGAAAAGCCTTGTCTGCGATATCATTTGTTTTTACATAATCACTGCCATCGCGGGTATGTAATGCAACTTTGTCATTTAAAATATCAAATTTAATATTTTGCAAAAAAGCTTTTACGATTTTATCTGTGATAGATACTTTTTCATCAGGTGTTTTTTTATCCCAATTTATAAAAGAACCGAATACAGTTTTATCATTACATGCGTCTAAAAATCTTTGTGTTAAATAGTTTGCAAATTTTTCTGCTTTTTCTTTATCTATTTGACCACGGAAAACTTCGTTTTTCGCACGAACATATTTTTCCCATTTTTCTGTTGTTTCCATTGCATCAAATATTTCTGTAAGCTTTTTGTTTTCGTTAGTCATAATAAACCCTTTCTTATGCAGCCTGTTTTGCAGAACCCTTGATTAATTCAAGATTTTGTCGATAGAAAGCAAGCGAATTGTCCATAACTTTTTTTAATGTTTCAGCCAAATTTAATGCCATTGTGTGTTTTGTTCTTGCAAATAATAATCTTTCTGTCAGTGTTTTTATGTTTGCTTCTATATCTGGTGCAGGATTTTTAGAATATTGTAATTTTGCTGCTGCCAATTTTGCTTCTATTGTTGTTACTGATTTAAAAGCAGGGATTGTTTCATTATCTAATTGATTACGCCATGCCTGTTTGTTATCCAGATATTGTTGCCACAATTCATCTAAATGTTTATTAAAAGCAGGATTTGCAAATTTTGTTTCATCTTTTACTGGTTCTGCTGGTTTTTGAACATTTTTATTTTGTTCCAAGAAATGTTTTTGGAAAACCATATTTGCTGCATTTACAGATTGCATCATATCTTTCGCATTTTCATCGTTTGGATGCAGGTCAGGGTGATACAATTTTGTCATTTTCTTATATGCAGTATGAACCTGTTCTTTTGTAGCGGTTGGTTCAATGTTTAATATTTTGGCAGCTTCTGTTAAATTCATGTTTTAATTCCTTTTATGGATATATTATACCATATTTTGATTAAATTTTGTTTGATTTTTTAATAGGTTTGTGGTTTTGATAATACAAAGTCAAAACGAATACAATTATTACCAAAGACAAACTTAAAATAGAAACAGATATAATTCCGATTTCAGGTGTTTCCAATAAAACATAAATCAAATAGCATACATCTGAAACAACCCATGATGCCCACGAAGCCAAACTTAAATCATCTGCGGATTTTGTTTTGATGATTTTAACAATTTGTGGGACATAAGAAACAAATTCCATAACTGTATAAACTGATAAAAAACATAACGCAATCAAAGTTTTCGTCATAATAAATCCTTTTAAGGAATTATATCATAAATATATGTAAATAAAAACACCCGTTTGGGCGTTTTTTTTATTCGTATTTAGATAATAAATCTTTCCATTTTTGTGGGGCGTTTATTTCATCAAAATATGTTTTAAGAAAATTTACAACTGTTTGATGTCTTTTGTTTATACATTTTTTTCCAGGTTCTGTTAAACATACATCACGCAATTTTAATATTTTTTCAAAAAAATGATTTACAGTTGGTGTATAAACGCGTTGTTTATATGTTTCTGCATCTAATGATTCGCGTGGAAAACAATCTGGGTCAAAGAACGGTTCGTGAATTGAACCCGAACGATATTCTATCGCACGAATTAAACCGATTAAACCAGATGCGTCGCACATATCTGCATCAGACACAATTGCACCTTCTATGCCGTATGCTTGGATACCTTTTAATCTTTTGCTGTATCCGATGGTTTTTACAATATTTATGCAATTTTCACAAAAATCATTATCAAAACCAGAACCAGCCAATATGCGTCGTGTATTGGTTAGCAATCGTTCAGATTCAGCACCAAATAATTTGTAATCATCACAATCATGTAATAACGCAGCGGCTGCAACTAAATCACGATTTGCGTTTGGAATTTCATCACAGAAAGACATGGCATTATCATAGACACGAAATACATGTTTATCATCATGACCAACAGAATTGTTGCCCAATAATTCAGAAACTGCATTTTTAATATATTCTATGTTTGCCATGTTCTTTCCGTTTTTTATTACAGTGATGATTTGATTATTTCCAATGCTTTCTTTAATGTATCAAAAGGAATGTTTAATGCAGGCAACAAACGAACCTTGTCTTTTGCAGTTAAACATAAAACACCTTTTTCAATGCATTCTTTGACAACATCTGCTGCTTTTTTGTTTGCAGGTTTTATTCCAACCATTAAACCAATTCCAGATATTTCTGCAACATTAGAATCGCCATTAAAGAATTCTTTGATGAAATCACCTTTTTCTTTAACAGACGCTAATAATTCATCATCTATTCTTTCAACGATAGAAACCGCACCAGATGCAACAACAGGATTTCCACCAAATGTAGAACCGTGGTCACCAAATGCAAACACATCTTTTACTTTTTCGCCCAGTAAAGTTGCCCCCATTGGCAAACCGCCCGCCAGACCTTTTGCGGTGCTGACAACATCAGGTTTAATTCCATAATTCATGTATGAATAAAATTTACCTGTTCTGCCATTCCCAGTTTGCACTTCGTCTATGATTAACAGAATATCGTTTTGCGCACAATATTCTGCGACAGATTTAACATAATCTTGTGGTAAAACATTTACGCCACCTTCGCCCTGAATACATTCAATCATAATCGCAGCGGTTGTTTTTGGATCAACTGATTTCAATTCGTCTAAATCGCCAATGTGAATATGTTTGAATCCTGGGGTCAATGGTTGAAACAATTCATGATAGTGGTCTTGACCTGTGGCGGCCAATGTTGTCAATGTACGACCATGAAAACTGTTCCAAAGAGTGACGATATTATAGCAATCAGTTCCTTTCTTTTCAGCGGCATATTTACGTGCAATTTTGATGGCACATTCGTTCGCTTCTGCCCCAGAATTAGAAAAGAACACTTTTGACATACCTGTTTTTTCTATCAACAAAGATGCCAGTTTCGTGCAAGGTTCTGTATAATATAGATTTGATGTATGTTGTACCAGATTGATTTGTTTTGTGATTGCGTTTTTCCAAATTTCATCACAGAAACCAAAACTGGTCACACCAATTCCAGAACCCATATCAATATATTCTTTGCCATTTTCATCTATTGCAATTGAACCGTGTCCCGAAACAATAGTCACAGGAAATCTGTTATAAGTAGATGCAATAAATTGTTTATCTGTTTCTTGAATATTCATTTTTTTAATCCTTTGTAATCATGGTTCCTGCACCTTCATCAGTTAACAATTCCATCAGAATTGAATGAGGTACACGTCCGTCCATAATAATTACATTTTGAACGCCTTCGTTTAAGGCTTCTACGGCACATTCTACCTTTGGTATCATGCCACCAGAAATTATGCCTGCATCATGTAATTGTTTTGATTCTTCCAATGTTATTTTTGGAATCAGTGTTGTTGGGTCATCTTTATCACGTAATATTCCTGCGATATCTGTCATCATGATAAGTTTTTCTGCACCCAACGCACCCGCTATATGTGCCACCGCAGTATCACCGTTTATGTTATAAACATTACCTTCATAATCGGCACCAACGGTTGAAATCACAGGTATATAATTGTTTGCGATTAAATCAAGAATTGGTTGTGGATTTACATCTGTAATGCTTCCAACAAACCCCAATTTTTCATCTTTCTTTTTGCACATCAATAAACCGCCGTCCATACCGGATAAACCGATAGCGTTTCCGCCGTTCATTTCAAGCAGGTTAACCAAACTTTTGTTCACTTTACCTGCTAAAACCATCTGGACAATATCAACGGTTTCTTTGTCTGTGACACGACAACCGTCTATGAATTGTGGAACATGTCCCAATCTTTCCATTAAATTGGTGATTTCTGGGCCGCCACCGTGAACCAAAACAATTTTGACACCAATCAGCCACAACAGAACAATGTCTTCCATGACTTGTTGTTTTAATTCTTCGTTTATCATGGCGTTTCCGCCATATTTTACAACAACGATTTTTCCAGTGTAACGTTTAATATATGGCAGAGCCTGAGTTAAAACTTCGGCTCTGTCTGAATTTGTGAAATCTGTTTTCATCATGTTCTGTAATCCCCATTAATTTTGACATAGTCATATGTTAAATCACAACCATATGCTGTTGCAGATTCGTTTCCTGAATTCAGAGAAACCAAAATTTCAATTTCATCTTCTAATAAAATTTCTTTTGCAATTTCTTCTGAGAAAGGAACCCCAGCGCCATCTTTGCAAACATCAATTGTTCCTTTTGCACTTTTGAATGCAACATCAACCTTTGTCACATCAACATCTGCACCGCTGTATCCAATCGCGCATAATACACGACCCCAGTTTGCATCTGAACCAAACATGGCTGCTTTTACAAGTGATGAACAAATCACACTTTTTGCAACTGTTCTTGCAATGTCTTTTGTTTTTGCACCGCTTACAACACATTCAAGTAATTTTGTTGCACCTTCGCCGTCTTTTGCAATTCTGCGAGATAAATTTGTCATCAACATATTTAATGCAGACAAAAATATTTTATAGTTTTCATCTTCCGTGACAATTCTATCATTTCCAGCCAACCCATTTGCCATGATTGAAACCATGTCATTTGTAGATGTGTCGCCATCAACAGAAATCATATTAAATGTATCTTGGACAGTGTTAAACAAAGCCGTATGTAATAAACCAGAATCAATATTTACATCAGATGTTATGAACACCAACATTGTTGCCATGTTTGGATGAATCATACCACTGCCTTTCGCGATACCACCAATTCTGCATGTTTTACCATTGATGTTAAATTCCAATGCGATTTCTTTCATTTTTGTATCTGTTGTCATGATACCTTCTGCTGCATTGGCACTGCCGTTCGCAGATAATCCAGAAATTAAATTTGGAATTCCGTTTTTAATTGGTTCGATGCTCAAAGGTTGACCGATAACACCGGTTGAACCAACAATAACATCAGTTTTGTTTATGTGTAATTCATCAGATAATAATTTGCACATTTCTTCTGCAATTTCTATACCGTTTGCATTGCATGTGTTTGCATTTCCGCTGTTGCAAATTATTGCTTGCGCTTTGCCATCTGATAAATTGTTTTTTGTAACAGTCAAAGGTGCACCTTTGACAAGATTGGTTGTGTAAACAGCCGCGGCGTCTGCCTGTGTGGAAGATAAAACCAAAGCTAAATCTTTCTTGGTTGTATTTTTTCTAATTCCACAGTGAACACCATTTGCTGTAAATCCGATAGGGGCACAAACACCACCATCTATTAAATTTATTGTGTCCATTATAAATCTCCTTTCTTAAGGCCTGTGTCTTTCGCCAGACCCATAACAATATTCATGTTTTCAATTGCTGAACCAGATGCACCTTTGCCCAGATTATCAAATCTTGAAACCAAAGTTATTCTGTCAGAATTCCCGAAAACAGAAATTTCCATATCGTCCCTGTCTGAAAAAGCCAACGCAGACAAAAATCCATTTTCATCATTGTTTTCTGCGAAATGAACAATGCTGTCGTTATACATTTTTCGGTAGATATTTTTTATGTCATCTATATTTCCATTTATCGCGTTTGCAGATAACATAACAACTGTTGTCATGCCTTCATAATAAGGGGCAACAATTGGTGAAAATATAGGTTCGTTATTTAAACCACAAATTTTTTTCATTTCTGGTAAATGTTTGTGGTTTTGTGTCAAACCATAGATACGCGGTGCAGAAAATAAAAATGGTTTTTCAGCATCTTCATATTCTGCAATCATCTTTTTACCACCGCCGGAATAACCGGTCAGCGAATAACAAGACAACACAGTATCCACTGGTATAATTCCATTTTTTACAAGTGGTGCAACCAATGAAATAAAACCAATGGCATGACAGCCCGGATTCGCAATTCGTTTTGCATTTTTAATTTTGTCGTGTTGATTTTCAAGTTCTGCGAATCCATAAACCCAATCATCGTTTGTACGATGTGCGGTTGATGTATCTATTACAATAGTGTTTTCATTTTCAATCATTTTTACTGCTTCAATACTTTCTGCATCTGGCAGACATAAAAAAGCAATATCAGATTTGTTAAGGGCATCTTTTCGTGCCTCTGGATTTTTCCTGAGTTCTTCAGGCAGAGTAATAATTTCAATGTCGTCTCTGTGCGAGAGTCTTTCAAATAATTTCAGTCCTGTTGTACCCTTACTTCCGTCTATGAATATTTTCTTCATATTAACCTCTGTTTAGTGTTTATGCAGAACCACTTTTTTGATTAAATCGTATAAAGCGACTCTATTCACATTTTAGAGAAAAATGCAAATACAGGTCAAGTAAATTGCAACACAAAATAGATGTTTTTATGGGGTGAAAAATTACAAAAAATTACCCGCATTTTGCGGGTGTTTTTATTTCTTTCTGATTAAAACATGCCAATGATAACTTTCAAAAGTTTTATCATCTTTGGTTATGTATGTTCCAATGTGCTTTGTTTCAATGATTTCAAAATCGCAGAATATTTTTAATATCGCATCACGGTCTGCGTAAAAATGTGGAACCATGTATTCTGGGCCCGGTTCGTCACGTAATTTAGTGTTTTCATCAACGACAGGCCAATTTTGTTTGAATCCCCATGTTTCTTTTGATGCCAATGTGAAATAACATTCGCCACCAGATTTCAGAACGCGTTTTAATTCGTTTGCGATTTTATGAACCCCATTTGTATCGGTGTGTGAAATAACATTCATACATAAAATACAATCCAT
>AUXO013207309.1_pt1 | contig 12543 bp, 12 predicted proteins | sample 768731 | NCBI WGS metagenome assembly AUXO01 (sample SAMN02715735, study PRJNA202380) | gut metagenome | biome: sheep rumen | host: Ovis aries | place: New Zealand: Palmerston North | reverse complement strand
ATTCATCATTGTTGATTTGGCAAAGATAAAGAAAAATTTGTTTAATGTGGCGTGAAAGTAGAATCAATAAAGCGGGACGTTTGATACAGTCTACCAAGGCGCTGGGCTTAGATCATGGTCGCACAGGGAAGTGCAAAGGTAGCTGGGCAACAATTGTTTGCTTACACCGTTGGTAATCAGGTAAAGTCACGTGCCGGAACCTCGGGCGAGTACTATTCCTTTCATATTGTGTGGTGTTTTGAATTATCCATTATTGACTTTCTCCCTTGACTCTTAGACGTTGGCAACTTTTATCTGTAAAATGCCCATCGGTATTCCGGGCAGTTGGGTAAATTAAGCAATGCGTTCTTGTAAAGGATGCCGTCAGAGCCGGACTTTCGCCATTGCCCCTTAGCCCTTGGCGTTTAATAACTTGTGATACGCTTCGTGAAGAAATCACTTAAAAATCGGATTCAGAATCAATCGAAAATCGCTCAATGGCCTCGTTCAACGTTAATTCCCACGAATGGACCGTTAATTGGATGTTAATGTTTGATAGAAGAATTGAGGATTCTATCCGACAGTCGCTAATAACCGCTTAAAATTGTTATAGACAACTTTTTCATCAAGCCCGATAGTTTCCAACAATCTAGTAATGTTACACCTGTTATTGTAAGGAGCGTCAGTTTCTGTCAACAATCTATCCCATGGAATGGCGGCAATAATTTGCCTTCCTTTTTGCGAGTAGCACATCGTTTCGTTCACCGAGAAATAGTAACCCCGCTCCAATATGGCGGGTATCAAGCTGACAGGACCACTGTACCAATGGAAGATTACATTGGGAATCTCATATTCGCATAATAAATCCAATAATTCTTTTTCTGCCCTTCTGGAATGGGCACTTACTATTTTGCGCTTATCTCGAATAGCAGTGAGCAATTCTCTCAGGATATCTATCTGACTATCTTTGGTGGAAAAACCTTCTTTTGAAAAGTCAAGTCCTATTTCTCCAATATATGATGTATTCCCTAAATACCGTTTAAAATTGTTTACCTCGTTTTTGTTCTTAGCCGCCAATAAAGGATGTAATCCCAAAGCCAAACGTATATGCTTATATTGCCTAACATGAGAGGCACCCATCGCAAAGTGCGAAGGAAGATTTGTCATTCCTATCACTATCTCCCCTGCTTTCTCTCGCTCATTAATGTATGCCTCAGGATTGGGCATCATATCGAAATGACAATGTGTGTCAATAATCATATCAGACCAGCATAACGTTTTACTTCATCGCAATCCTCTTGTGCCAGTATCATTGACTTTAATTCCTCTCTTGTAGCCTTCACTAATCGGACATACTGTTCAAAGGTCTCTAATCTTCCAAGACCAGCAATTCTCAATTCTCTACGGATATCTTCATCTGTAAGGTTGGTACGAAGAAAGTTTAACATGGCAAAGAAATCGTCGGAACGCGCTCCCCTATCTTGAAACAGCTGCGCCAATGTGTCACCGTATGTAGTAGCGTCAGTGAATCCTATCAATGCGGCTTTTCGATACATACAAGGCATACATCTTCCACAATGTGACGCAGTAGAATCTGTCATATGTTGCTTCATATTCCTCTTACCACAGGAGTTTGTGCAACTGATGGAAGCTATCAACAAAGCCTGGTCATTACATTCGCGAACCATTGTTCCTTTAGTCTTAAACTCATACGGATTCTCAATATCCATCGGAGTCCCTAAAGAGGCAAATAATGCCTTCAATGCGTTTATAAAAAGCACATGAGTAGTTCTTGTACTACAAGCGGCTCTTCTTGATGGCGAAAGAGGGTAATTTAATGATACAGAGCCATTTTCCGGCACAACAAGCTTAATATGCTTATACGAAGCGATTAATGAGGCTATTGTTATAAAAACAAACGACCTTGAACGACAAGTCTTCTCATTGGATGTTGCAGGGAAAATAGCGACCGAAGGCAGATGATAGTAATCTTCTGAATATGACTGCAATGCACATAAGGATACATTCTGATCTTCCAGAGGCCCTCTCATTTTATGATCATAGTGTGAGACAAGACACAACTTACCGTTATGAGGACCAGCAAGATAATCTATAGCCCCTATGAAAGAATCCATACCTCCTGAGAACAAGTTAACTTGACCGAAATTGGAAGCCATCTCAGGCAGATTAGTAACTTGAATAGCCGGCGGATCAGTATATTCATAATCAATGTCCCAAATGTCGCCAGTTAGAAAAGACAGCATAGCATCTATCCCTTCCTTATTTCTGGTAAAAAGTTCCGAACTGGGCGACTTAACGGTTACATCAAGCTTTCTAGACCATCCATCTATGGAACTTGTATGTCTGCTGATAGATCTGTCAATGCCGTAAGTTATAGAAGCCAGATAGAACAAATCGACAAGATAAGATGGTATTTTATCCACGAAAAAGGACAGATTGCACATATCTATATCAACACTGGTATCTATGCCAGTGTCTGAACGGGATTCAATTTTTAACCGAGCCCCGTTTAAGACGTACTGATTAATTGTTATTCTCATCTGGTACGTATATGCTTATTACCCTATTAAATTCTTGTTCAATCAAAGCTTTTCCTGACTGCCCTTTCCAGTCTATCGACATAGATTGCTGATCTGGGGGAAGTGCTTTAACATCCTCGCGTATTTGATCTTTTATCTTTGACATCAAACGCAATGCCTTTTCCTGTCCATATTTTCGTTCCAACTTTTCAAACACGGAGGTCGAAAGATGGTTATAAATGTAGTCCGCAAAGAAGATGTCAATAATCTCTATCATTTCACCGGGAGCGAGTAAGCCCTGGAGCTTTTCATCGAATTGAGACAAGTCATTTCCTAATCTATTCTTTAGGAGGTCATTCAGACTTTCTAGTGCAGCACTTGCAGCAGTACTGTCGATAGTATTTAACGATTCCTTCGAGAACTCAAGTATCGTCGTTACAACTTCTTGAGGAGTATTATCTTCAAGCCGTCCTTTCCCTTTATCTTCAAGCCAGCGGGTCAGACCCACCTCAGCAATTTCAACAATACGATTGACGAAATTGCTGATAAACGCATAGCCACTATGCCCAAATGCCAACGACCGTCCTGATACTACCGCCTTTTTTCCACCAGCAGCACGAACCGCGTGGCTTACTGACTTACGTAAATTGTTATCTAATTGGGCATTTAACCTCCTCCTTCGCCTCTCAATTGTTTTCTTCCTTTGATCGGTCGGAATTGTTTGAGGGGTTGGTTCTTGATCTGAAGAACTTCCTTCTTCTAGTTCCTGTTCTTCCTGGTCAAGATCTTCTTCCTTCGCCTCGCTTGCAGCCAGACTCATCAAAGCAGCCGTCATTTTTCCCCAATTGGGCTGTCCGGCAACAGAAGCTTTATATTTTTGTGATGTTCCCATACTATTTCATCGCTCTAGATATCTCAGTATCTCCTTTAAATAAATTCTGGAAAGCAGTGTCTTTTGAATGCTTCTCTTTAATTTTCTTGAACTTAGCCCCCATTGATCCCGGTATATCATCGATAGTCACTCTGCTCAACAAGGACTTAAATGATGTGTAAGCATTCGGCAAGTCTCCATCCACACAAAAGAAATAGACATTGTACCCGCTCTTATGTGAAGGATTTGACAGTATCTTCTTGTCAAGCAACTTGAAGAAATCAATATAATCACCGCCTGTCAACGCCTTTATCCTGGGGATGAAACTTTGTTCTATCATATTGTCTGTAGTAGCATCGGCCAACACAGCTGAAATCAAATCTCTTACTGCCTGTGAAGTCAAGGTTAATCCCGTCATTGCACTGCCATATGAGGCTCGTGTAGCCCAGAACAATGTTTTCATGTCGATTTCACTGAATTTGGGCTCTTGTGCCATCAGGTTTCTCATCGACGGGGTATCCCATGCCTTTAGCTCTCCATCGTATTTGGCGTCTTTCTTAACAGCAAGAGTTTCCAACTCTTCGACATGCTTATCATCTTGCGTTTTTTGCCAACTGTATAATTGCTGAAACAGTTTATCGTCGGTACGCTCTATTACCATCAATTTCAGCAGAGCAAGTCTGGTCTTCTGGTCAGCAAGTCCCCCAACCTCTAATAGATTTGTCCGCAACTCGTAGGCGTTAAGGAATCGCTTAATAAGCCGTGGATTGCCATCCATACTACTTGCGATAATATCAGACACAGGAGCCATAAAACTGACAAGTGGATAAATCTTCTGCTTAATCTCTTCGCTCTTTATCAGTGGAGATATATTCTCCCAATCGAAAATACTGTTTTTCTTTTCTGCAATAAACTCTTGGAACTTCAATCTAAGTTCTTCAAATTCATCCTTATTAAGGCAAGACTTACATAAAAGCATATTGATGTAAGTCTCAACTTCCATTGAAGAAAGACGAGGAAGATTATATGGTACTTGGATTAGCTTTTCCAAATAGTCTTTGCCAAGGTTGTGCTTCTCTTCGGATGTTCGATTTCCCAACGCTGCAGTATAAACTGAATACACTGCATCGGAAATAATAGCCTCATCAGCGGCTATGACAAAGGCTGTTTTGTCCACATTCAGGAACAACTTTATAGCCTCGAGGTTCTCTACAATTCGCTGAGGGCTGCACCGGTCTAAGTCGTCGATCAACACGACTAAACGTTTTTTGCCAGTGGCTTCTATCAACTCCGAAAAACTTTCACGGAATTCTCTAACGGAAGAGTAATCTGGCTCAGCGGGACTGGTTTTGAATATATCCTCCAAGAATTTTACGCCCTCGTCTCCTGTTACCTTCTCCACAAGCGTGTCCTTGTTTTCTCGCAGTTTTCCCAGAAGGAAAGGGATTAAAGAGAATCCACCAGTAGCATAAGCCGCGACTCCCGGGATGACGAGATTTGTGGCTCCCCACTTCAGTGCACGAAGCCATTTGATGGACTTGAAGACCTTCTTCGCCTTTTCTTTAACATTATCCTTTACTTCATTCGCTAAAGACTTATGGTCAACAAGCTGAGTTGTTATCTCTTGCATCAATGCCGACTTGGCATCATCATACCCTTCAAACACCCAACCGTCAAAGTAGATAACAATAGTGTCCTCCTTAAACGGTTTATCCTCCAAATCGCTCTTCAGAATCTTAAGGATACTCGACTTGCCACTACCCCAATCACCGAAAAGGCCAAACGTCACTGGCAAATTCGCATCATTTGTGATTACACTGCGCACCAACTTCTCGTGTACCACAAAGCCAAGAAAATCCTTATCTGTCTCGTTGTCGTGCCACATAACATCAATATTTAAAACTTTAGTGGTTCCTTCTTGGCCTGCTCCCTCTTTGTCGCTACTTTGAATTTGTTCACATCCTCTATGTCGCAAGTGCCGAGGAATAAGCCATCGCTCATACGGAACACCTCCAAATGGACAGAGCCATCTTTGTGCAGATTATCCACATACCAGTATTCGTCTTTTCCAATCCGCTCATAAACCGTACGCCCTTGAACCTTATGGTTCGTTTTCGCAAATTGAGTGGAATCTACAAGTACGGTCTGCATATCATCCACACGTAAAAACTTGGAACGGTCATACTTCAAAGCAACTCCTTTTCCCGAAAGGAAATCAAACACGTCTGCCGTAGTCGTAGCATGGGGGACTTCCATCCCTATTCCATCCTTTTCGATGTTCATGGTCGTGCCTACATAGTCAGTGCCCGGCAAACTGACGAGCATAGCTGCCGAACCTTTTTCTGCTGATTCTCTCGCCTCCGCTACACTCATCCCGTTGACTGGCTGCTTTCTATACAGATAGAGTGCGTCAGAATGCTGAACCGAACTGGCCTTATCCCAATATTTCCCCTTGTCAAGTATTTCCTTGAATTTCATAAACAGGTCGTGGTCTGTCTTGTCGAGTTGTGCCAAAGTGAGGCCAGTCCCTGCACAAACCTGTTTCGAAAAGATTGCACTGGAGGTAAGTACTGACACCTCCACGCTCTGGTTGCTTGCCAAGGTATTGATGACTGCAAGAAGGTTGTTGATAGCTTCGGCAACACTATCACACAACTGGCCTTGCAATGATTCCTCATTGATGTAAACCGCGATCTTCATATCTTATATTCCCAGCAACACGTTCAAGTCTTTCTCCGCCTGGTCAAAGAAGTTTGTGGGCCAATGATCCAATTTGCCATTCCCTTCAATGGTTATCGTCTCAAAATAATCCTCCAGATCTCTGTCAAAATACATTACGTTGATGTCGCTGGCTTTCATATTCTCTTGCACCACCATAACACGCAATGCATTGAGGATATGCTCCGAATGTGTCTCAACAAAGACCTGAACGCCGCGATTTGCCACTAAGCCAAGGAACTTTGTAATCATTGACTGTGCAGACGGATGAAGATGAGCCTCAGGGTTCTCCACGATGAGAATAGTGCCCTTGTCGGCTGTGAGGCCAGCTATAAGAATAGGAAGAGCATAACTATAACCAAAACCGACATTCGTAGGCTTGAACACAGCCTTTCCACCTTTTTGTTCCGTACTTATACCCAAGGCATAAATGTTGGCCGCCTCAATATAGTTAACCGTGGCAGATGAGGGGCCAAACATTTTTGTCATCCAAAAATTAAGAATGTCATTGACAGTTGGAGACAATTCATCTTCATCTATATCATAAAAGATATCATTCATCCCCTCTATGATACTTTCATCAACTTTGTCATAACGGCACTCATACAGCATCTGGATAGTATGTTCACCTCGTTTGTCAATCCAATCATCTGACGATGGAGAGAAACTCATTTTAGGTCCTATACGTTCAGCTGAAATATAGATGACATCCTCAAAGGGTAATGTCAATTTGTTATTCGTGGCAGTTTCTGGCACAAGGTCGTGAAAGATGGTATTGTCATCTACATCTACAGAGACTTGCTCGCTTCCTAAACTCTCGAACTTTTGGATGTCAAGAGCTTGGTTATTTTCTCCTGCAATACCCAATGTATAGACATAACGGTTCTCATCGTCTTGGAATCCAATGCGAATGGACTTGGAGATACTGGCATCCACGTGTTTCACGTCAGCGGCATTGCCAAGGTCGACAAAACAGCCCGACAGAAAAACCTGACGTGATGACCGACTCCTGATTATTGTTTGCTTAAAGAGCAATAGGGGTTGTAGCACAGAGGACTTACCCCGCCCATTGACACCGGTAAGCAGATTGATTTTTTTCAAACCGGAAAACCTTGTTTCCTTCCCAAACAGTTTGAAATTATCCAATAAAAGTTCGCTTATCATATCACATTGAATATTTGTTTGGCCAAATTAAATCTTGTAGCCACCTTGGATGGTGAACCGGTGGAGTTTCTGACTGCATCAAGATACACTGGATCTTTCAGTAGCATTCGAAAAGACTGGCGCATTAAATTGTTGTCAATGGTCTGACCAAGTTCTGTTTTCTTATAAAAAACATAATAGACGGTTTCCATCACAGCTATGTTTATCCTTCCTCGGGTATAGTCAGATGGGATACGGAAATTGGAAGTCCCGAACACACGCAGAGTCTGTTCCATAATGTCCAGGAAACGTTTCTTCATATCCTCCACTTCTACAAGACTTGCCTTGTTGATTTTTCGCATTGCGCGTTCAAGGAAATCATCCATCGAACGGACATAAGTTTTCTGATAGTCAAGAATGGTAAAAGCAATACACCGTAATGCGGCTTCCCTGTCTTTCATTCGCTTCGCCGATATACCATAATCAATCGCCTTCTTGAAAGCCTGTTCACCAGACAACTCCTTTAAGAGTCTGGTAGAATGGCCTATAAAGATACAGTTGCGTATCTCCTGACGCTCCAGTTTGGTCCCTCCAGTATTGATACGATTGAAAATGTCATAGACAATTGACATCGGAGTGTCCTTGGAGATGACATAAAAGAGCAGTTGCCTGTCCTCAACCCTTGTTATAAGATTCGCAAGCCGGTCATCATTGCGTATCTCCGAACAGGTGTACCCATTCACCTTACTCAAGGCATTAAGTCCGGTAAGCCGTAATTTGTCTTTTAAAAAGTCCCTCAATGCGAGCGTGCGCTGCAATCCGTCAACCACAACCAAGCGTCCTTGAGCGTCTTTCTTCATATAGAAAGCAGGAATAGGTATCTCCAGCATAGTTGATTCTATCAACTGGCTCTTCTGTTCGATCGTCCAAACTTCATTACGCTGAAAGTCCGGGTTCATTACAATCTTTCCCCCATCCACCTTGCGAATATATTCAAACACAGAGAATTTGTCATCTTTGATGTCAATCGCGTCCTCTATGTCTATAGGGTATATTCCGTCCTTCGCATCTTCATCATACTCTATTTCACCATCGTTTAGAACATATCTACCTTTTTCTACACGGACGATACCGAGGCGTTCCAGCCACGCAACTCGTACTCTCGTATCCTGTTCTGAGTAATTAGTCGAAAGATTTGTGATTAAATCTGAGAGGCTGACTCCATCTTTTCCTATAACGCCTAAAATAGATTTTATCGGCTGTGATGAACCTATCCACTTCCAGAAAGCATTCAGCGCATCTTCTTTCTCGTTCGAGGCCACTGCCAAGAAAGAAGCAGCCACAGCATAGTTATCGCCATTAAATACAGCAGCATTCTCTTTGACCCAAAAAGTGGCATAACTATCCCCTTCCCAATCTCCGATTTGGGATGCATCCATCTTTCGAAGCGTATTGAGAAGACGGTCAATGTCAGGTACGTATGGCAGATGGTCAGTCATATCTTCGTCATTTTATCATTTTGCAAAATTACGTGGGCGTGCGTACTCTTCTCTCACTGCTGCCAGAGTCATCTCAAGAGCGTCATCGATGCTCATGGTCTCTTCATCCTCAATACGCATCTGTTGCAAACGGTGATCCACCAGTTCCTGCGCCCAAAGGCGAATGGCTGCCGTGGTGTTAAGATCGGGACGCATATCCCGCAGCGCAGCCTCATCAATGTTTATACTTACCATGCACATAGTTCAAATCACATTTTATATTTCAATTGCAAAATCAGCAGACGTCTCCATAATCCGCCTTCTTCTTTTTTTATTCTATAGCTCCGCCCCGTCAGTCACATTCCGAGGTGACAAGTGGCTGGCATTCATTGGCTTACGCAAAATCTGAAACGCAAGCATTGTGCCTGGTGTGGAATTTGAGGACAAAGATAGAGTTTTTAATTGAGAATTGAGAATTGAGAATTGATAATTTGTTTAGAGTTGAAAGTCGGTAGTTGAGATTTGAACCATAGTTGAGGGGCCAGCGGGCTTTTGCGCTCTTATTATATGGGGCTTATAGGCTTTGTGGATGACCTTTCGGTCCCTTTGAAGCGACACATGCTGCGCGTAAAGACCAGGAGCAGCATACTTCTATTTCATCTTTTAGAATTATTCATTTGAATTATAAATATCGTATCGCTCATCCAGTTGTGATGTGACATCTATATTGGTTATTAACGTGTCAAAATGGGTCAGCAACGTTGCTACTAAACGGCCATGCATTATACCATATAAGTCTTTTACCAATGGGTATTTTCTTGATTCAACTATGCCAAATGCAACGGAATCATTATCTATAGGGTAATAACGCATCCAAGCATGATTGCGCCACGTTTCTCTTTTTATTGTAAAATCACCGTCGTCATCAACCATCCATGTGGTTATGCGCAACTCTCTAATACTATCAACAAAAGCATTATGGAGTTGTTCGGGATCATTTGTTTTGATGATTATTGCCATAATTACTTGCCTTCGTTTGATGTATTTGACTTTGGTAATATTACTGACTTGACGTTCACTTCGGTGAGTTCCTCAATTTCATCCTTCAATGGTAAGAATGGAGTATATAAATTGACATAGGCTCTGCCAATAGCACCCCTAAAAAGGATCATCTTGGGTCTATTAACGCCCGATTCAAGAATATGAAGTCTGGAAATGCCAGGATATGAATCGATATAATAAATTTCCCTTATACCTAATTGGTATGCCTTTTTTGAACACAACTCACAGCAACTTGCCGTAGTAAACAGTTTTCCTCCTTTTATTCCCTGTGTGCCATACTTCGCCAACTGAAGAAATGCGTTCTCCTCTGCATGTAGGCTACGAGTATGAACCTGATTGTTGCGCTGCTTTTCTTTGCTTGATGTATAGGCATCCTTAAAGCAATAAGACAAATTCAAGCCGCACAATTTTTGCTTCACAGGGTCATATGCTTGTATTAGTTTTTGCTTCTCTAAATTAAAATCTTCATCAAATCGTTCAAAATCACTAAATGCCCCTACATCCTCATCTTTACATAAATCATAAAGATTTCGTAATGAACATGGGGTTTGCCCCTCTGCCACTGTATTCCATCCAATAGACTGAATGCTAAAGTATTCGTTCGTAACTGCGGCACCGACTTGCCTTGAAAGACAGCCAGAATTAAGTTTAGCTGTAAAAGCAACTTGCATACAACGCTCCAATGGAGAAGGCGGGATCAAACCTGGGTGAAATATCAAAGCTACATAAGTAAATATCTGGTTGACCAAATCACGATTATGGTCTTTATCCGTCCCATCATGCACCAAGTGAATATCGGCTAGTTCAATGCACTTATCAATATCGATTTCCTGATATGAATCATGAAACTTTGATTTCTCTTCTTCCTCTTTATCCAGTTTCTTGATTTCATCGATTCGGAAACCTTTTTTGAAGAGCGCATCCTTGCGTATTTTCTCTTCGGTGTGTACTGCCATCAGATAGAATGCAGAATAACGTTCTCTGAAATAAAGAACCTCAAATGGATTGCGAAGAGCATCAATTACTATTAAAGTTTTCCGGCCCATCTTCTTGTCATAAGCACGACACGCTTTTATAATCTGGTTAATCTTTCTGGCCAAACATGATGGTGACTTATAATAGGTTTCGTCCTGCTTTTTGATTGAATTATATTTCCGTATATTATTTCCCCACGTTTGAAGTTCACTCGCAATGACTTTCTTGATGGTTTTAGTTAAAATGTTTTCAAGTTGCCTCCTGAAAGTTTTGATGTCACTAAATACAACCTCTCGTAGCAATTCCAATTGTTCAACATCGCTATCATCTAGTTCTTTCAAAAACTCATCACACTTGCTTACTTTTTCATGAAGAACATTGAATGAATCCTTTATTTTTTCAAGTTCTCCCCTGAGAACCGGGTCTGTATCTGGTTTTGAATGTTCATATTTGCTTACTTCGTCAGGTTCAATATTTACTTTTGCAAGAGAGTCGACAAAATCCTCAAATGATTCTTTTAAGGCATAATAGAAGATAATATCACTTCCACTTATTACGTCAAAGGGCTGAGTCCAGTGCCTTTTTAAAAATCTATGAACTATACGGTTTTTTCGAACCTCATTGTCAATAGGGCCTGGGTTGACATCTTGGTAATTAGATTTTAAATCGTACCATTCTTTAGTTGAAAGTTTTTCAGCTACACTAGTACAACCACTACCTGTTCTGCCAGTCAAACCGATGATTACAAAATTCTGTCTAAGCTTAAATACTCTATCAACAACAGTATTAGATTGCTCTTGTGAATCATCTTGTTTCAAAGATTCAGACACAACGCCAGATTGTTCTGGTTTCACAGGTGTTTCACCTTTAACTTTAAGCGTTTTGGTTAAATCATTAATAGTACTCATAGCATAATTATTCAGCCAACAAACAAACTGTTGTATAGTTTAAAGTTCAATGAATTGTGATGGCGCATTATTCAACCCTATCTTGTGTAAAATCATCGTCAAGGTATTCTATTGCCCCTTCTGAAATGACTCTGGTTGTAGGATAGTGGAATGAATCTATACCATCTGTGTTGTATTCAGGGTCGTGGTGGTAAATAAGTGCATTTTCAACCCTTTTCCTATCAGTTTCACTTGCAATTTCAGCTGTTGCATATATCACCCTACCATTTTCCAAGTTCTCAACTTCATTGTCAAAAAAGTCTTGATGTTCGTGACCATTCGTATGGCGTTTTCTGATATTTTCTGCTTCACCAATATAAATCAGTTCATCAAGGTCTACTATATTGGTTTGAGGATTATAGCTACCCTTATAAACTAAGTAAATACCGCCATATGTAGGCAGGGCATTCATGTCAATGTAGTAACCTTCAAAATCTAATTTAAATACTCTCATCTTTTAAAGTTTTTTTGTTTCTATTTTTCCTTTTGGAAAGGTGTTGGCAAGGTGTTGGCAAGGTGTTGGCAAGGATAATGGGCTTGCTGGAGCTTGCGAATGGCCTGGCAAAGGTTTGGTTGCTGCGTTAGAGTAAGGTGCCGGAGATGTATTCTTGATGAACGCTGGTCAGCACTTTGGCGGCCTCGCGCCACTTGGTTTCTTTGGCGAAGTCGGGGTTGCGGAAGTATTTGTTGAACGACACCCCTGATATCGGAAATGCCTCGTCGACTTTACCATTCACCACCGTTAAGGCCTGGTATAGTTTGCCGCTCATCGGCTTGGCCTTCTTGAACAGGCTCAACGACGAGGCCTCTCGCAACAGGTGTACGTAAGC
>AUXO012821898.1_pt1 | contig 12546 bp, 15 predicted proteins | sample 768731 | NCBI WGS metagenome assembly AUXO01 (sample SAMN02715735, study PRJNA202380) | gut metagenome | biome: sheep rumen | host: Ovis aries | place: New Zealand: Palmerston North | reverse complement strand
GATGCTTATTGTGCATCTCTGTACATATGTGCGAATTTTGGATCATAAAGTTTTGACTGTTCTCCACTTTGTTGATCTAAAACATCACCCACAACAATCATTGCTGTTTTTGTAAAACCAGCTTCATGTACTTTTTGAGCAATATTTGTTAAATTACCTCTAACAATTTCTTGATCAGGCCATGTAGCTTTTTTAACAACTGCTACCGGAGTATCTTCCCTATATTCTTTAAGTAATTCTGTAACAACATCATCTATCATATGAATTCCTAAAAATATACACATAGTTGCATTATGTTCAGCTAATTTACATAAAGCTTCTTTAGATGGTTTAGGTGTTCTACCTTCAGGTCTTGTGATAATGATAGTTTGTGATACTTCAGGTAATGTTAATTGTGATTCCAAAGCAGCTGCAGTACCAAATAAACTACTTACACCAGGAATAATTGTAAAATCAATATCTAATTCTCTTAATTGATTAATTTGTTCTGCTATAGCACCATAAATAGCAGGATCTCCCGTATGAACACGTGCAATAATTTTATTTTCTTCATGAGCTGTTTTAATTACATCAATAATTTCATCCAAATTCATTTCGGCACTATCATAAATTGCAGCATCTTCTTTTGCTATATCCAATACAGATGGATTAACCAAAGAACCAGCATAAATGATTACATCAGAGTTTTTAATTGCTTCAGCACCTTTTACTGTAATTAACTCAGGATCTCCCGGACCTGCACCTATGAATATTACTTTACCTTTATAATCTTCAAAATTCATATTATATTCTCCATTCATTTTTGGGTCGATATAAATAGTATCTATTTTATAAATAATATACCTTTTTTTAATAGTAATTTAATAGTATTAAATCAATGTTTAAATTTATTTAAAAAATCAGTTAATACTCCGGAAAATATTAAAACTATCCCCATTATAATCACAAAAATACCCACAGCATTCAAATAAAGATTATTTGAAAGAGATGTTGCCTGTATAGATAAATAAATTAATATTCCAAAAAATAGAATAATAGCACCACTTATACCATAGAAATATAATGGCCTATTAAATCTCATTAATTCAAGAACCCTTAATAAAACACTTACTCCCTGAATAACAGGATTTGCGGTGGTTGTGTTTACATCATATCTGACTGAAATTTCAACTTCACATATTCTTAAATTATTATTTGCAGCTTCAATCAACATATCACTTTCAATACCAAAACCTTCTGGATCAAAATTAAAACAATTGAAACACTTTGAAGAAAAAGCTCTAAAACCACTTTGAGAGTCTGTAATTTTTACACCAGAAGCAATATTTGTTGCAGTATCTAAAACTGTTTGTCCAATTCTACGATATTTTGGAGTGGAAGTATCCTGTTTATTAATGTACCTGCTACCATTTACCAAATCGGCAATATCCTCTTCAATCGGCTTAATTAATAAAGGTATTTCCAAAGGATTATGTTGACCATCAGCATCAATTGTTACTATAATATCATATTTTTTTGCATAATCAAAACCTGTTTTTAAAGCAACACCCTTTCCTTTATTAATTTTATGACTTAAAACTGTAGCACCTGCTAACTGTGAAACTTCTTTAGTTCTATCAGTACTACCATCATCTATAACTATTACTTCATCAGCATATTTTGATGATAATAATATCATACTAGCAATAGCAACTTCTTCATTATATGCAGGTAATAAAATAGCCACTTTAGTCATTTATTTTAACTCCCAAAAAAAATGATAATAAAAAAAAAGTTATTATCTTACTTTAAAAGTATTTTTATAAATTAAATTTATTATAATTATTGTAGATTAAATATTAAAAAATAAGAAAAAAGATTATTATTCTAACCTATAATACCATTTCATCCAATCAACTGTTTTTTGTATACCTTCCTTAGGTTTAACTTTAGGATTATGATTTAAATCCCTAATGGATTTTGAAAAATCTATAGTTTTAATTTTAGTTGTGAATGGTTCAGCTTCTTCATAAGTTACTAAACTATCATCACAACCAACAGCATCTAAAACTAAATCAGAATATTCTTTAATGTCCATTTCCCAATCCTGATTTCCCCCAATATTATATGCTTCACCAGGAATAAAGTTATCTACAATATTAGCAAAGGTAGTTGCAGTATCTCCAACATAATCAATAATCCTTTTATGACCTTTAAAAACTGTGTAAGGCTTATTATGTAATGCTAAATAAATAAATTTAGGTATAAAACCCCTGTATGGTGTGTATCTTTCTCCAGGACCATAACAGTTAACTGGTCTAACTCTGACCGTTTCAGTTCCAAACATCTTTGCAGAGTTCATACACATTAATTCCCCATCCCATTTACTTATGGCATAATCATTCATCTGATAAGTATCTTTAATCGGATTATTTTCCATCACATCTTCAGACATTTTTCCAGTATAATCACCATATACCTCAGCTGATGAGAAAAAAATCATCCGGAATTTATTTTTTTCCTGCAATCTGAGCATATTTTTTGTACCTATAACATTTGTTTGCCATAAGTTTTCATAATATGCTTCACCATTCCACCTTCCATATTCAGCTGCCAGATGATACACATAATCAAAAGGTCCTGTCTCTTCGAATGTTCTTTCTAACTGACGATAATATCGAACATCAGTACGTACATAATCTTCCAAATCATTATTCAGCAAATCCGCTGCTATAACTTCATGACCTCTACTACGTAATTCTTTTACAAGATTGGAACCTATGAATCCTGCTCCTCCAGTAACTAATATTCTTTTTGTTTCCATAATTTTCCCCTTTAAACAATAATATATAAAATTATATAATTAATTATATTAATATTTTAATAGGTATATTAATAAAAATATTTTGGAGAATTAATTATGTTTACAATTGGAGCTCATTTATCAATTAATAAAGGATTTGAGAATATTGGTTTAGAAGCTATTAATATTAATGCAAATACTTTCCAGTTTTTTCCACGCAGCCCAAGAGGTGGTAAAGCCAAAGCATTAGATTCTGAAGATATTTTGAAGTTTGAAAAATTAGTAAAAAATAGTGATATTGAAGTTATTTTAGCTCATGCCCCATATGTAATAAATTTAGCTTCTAAATCTGAAAAAACAAGAAATAATGCTTATGAAATTTTTGAAGATGATTTGAAAAGATTATCACAATTACCAAATAATTTATATAATTTTCATCCTGGAAGTCATGTAGGACAAGGTGTTGAAAAAGGTATAGAATTGATAAGTTCCTCTTTAAATAAGTTAATTGATGAAAAACAAAAAACAATTATTCTTTTAGAAACAATGGCCGGTAAAGGTACTGAAATTGGAAGAAGTTTTGAAGAATTAAAAAGCATTATAGATAAAGTTGAAATCGATGAAAAGGTAGGCGTCTGTTTAGATACATGTCATGTATATGATGCAGGGTATGATATTAAAAATAATTTGGATGAAGTTTTAGATGAATTTGACTCGACAATTGGTTTAAAAAGATTGAAAGCAATTCATTTAAATGATAGCAAATTTGGTTTAAATAGCCATAAGGATAGGCATGAAAAAATAGGTTTGGGAGAATTAGGAATAGATGCTATAAGTAACATAATAAATCATAAATCACTGAAAAATTTACCTTTCTATTTAGAAACACCAAATGATGTTATGGGTTATAAAGAAGAAATAAAATTATTAAGAGGATTATACAAAGAATAATTCTTATTATTAAAAGAATAAGAAAAAGGAGATTATTTTGTTATAAATAACGAATAATTAGATTCTAGAATAATAATCTATTATTTTAGATAAATCTTTAATTGCTTCTGAACTATCTCCTTTATCAATAGCATCTTTAACACAGTGATTCATGTGTCCTTCAAGAATTATACTGCCAACTTTATTTAAAGCTGATTTAGCTGCATTGACCTGCATTAAAATATTTTCACATGGAATATCTTCTTCAATCATCCTATCAATAGCAGCTACCTGACCTTCTATTTTCCTTAATCGTCTATGTAAATTATCTGTATCCATACATTGTTTCATAATATCAACCTTATTTTTCAATAATTTCATTACCAGATTCTCTACCAACTATTACTTTATCTGTAATACCTGCAAAAATACCATTTTCCAATACGCCAGGTATAATGTTTAATTCAATTTCTAACTCATAAGGATTTTCTATTGAATCAAATTTAGTATCTAAAACAAAATTTCCATTATCTGTTATTACAGGACCATCTTTTTGTATTCCCATCCTTAATTCTGGAATTCCACCCATTTCCGTAACTGCATTTTTGACTAATCTTAAAGATTCAGGAATAATTTCTAAAGGAACTGGAAATGCACCTAAATTATCAACCATTTTACCTTCATCAACAATAACAACAAATTCATCGGCAGAACTATCCACTAATTTTTCTATTGTATGAGCTGCTCCACCACCTTTTATTAAATCTAAATTAGGGCTTACTTCATCAGCACCATCCACAGATATATCTATATCATGTTCATCTAATGTTGTAATTTTTATTCCAGCTTCCCGAGCTAAAATTAAAGATTGAAAAGAGGTAGGAATTCCCAAGATTTCTAATTCTTCAGTATTAACTCTTTCACCAAGATATTTTATAAAATGATGAGTTGTAGAACCTGTTCCTAAACCTACAACTTGTCCATCTTTAATAAGAGTAGAAGCTTCTTTACCAACGTTTTCTTTTAAAATATTTGTATCAACCATAATTACACCTAATGACTTAATATTACTTCAGTTAAATTATTACCGTGTTTACAGACCAATTCTGGACCTATTTCTTCAATTTGACATCTATCATCATTATACAATCCTTCAGGATGACAGATATCATAATTATCACATTCATCATCACATTCAGGAATTCTAAAGATTATTGTAGATCCTTTATATGCTTTTTTTGTTTCAACAACTGTTCTGATTGTAGCAGGTTCAACCTCAACAGTTTGAACTGTTCCATCTTTATGTAATGGACATTTATGAGTTACTTTTTTAACATTAGTGATTACATATTTACGTCCTTCTTCCAGATTTAAACAAGTTCTTTTAAATCTACAAGATTCACATTTAGATGAACCGCCATTAAACGTGAAAACCAAACCTTTTTTAGCCAAACTAGTACCTATTAAAGTTATCATAAAAATTTTCTCCTTTATTTAATTACTCCTGTTTTTAAAGCAATATTCAATGCTGCTTCTTCAGTTAAACCTCTATCACCTAAAATAGTATATCTTCCTTTTCTAATATTATGTGCTTGAGTCAATGCTTGAATGATATATTTTTCATCGATGTTTAATTCTTTTGCAGTTGTTGGTGCTTTAACTTCTTTCAAAACTTCTTTTACTTTCTTCCAATCCCCACCTTGCAAATACATCATCATAATTGTTCCAACACCACATTGTTCACCATGTAAAGCTGGTTTAGGAGCTATTTTATCCAAAGCATGACTGAATTTATGTTCTGAACCACTAGCAGGCCTACTACTTCTGGCAATACTTATTGCCATCCCACTACTAATCAATCCTTTTACCACTATACCTGCACTTTCAGGATGTCTAGGTCTAATATTTTTTGCTTGATCAATTAACAAATTTGCCGTCATTAGAGATAATGCGGCTGCTGAATCACTAAATGGTTCATTAATAAGTTTATATGCCAATTTCCAATCTTCAACTGCTGTTAAATTAGAAATTATATCTGCAAATCCAGAAGCAGTGAATTTATATGGTGCATTTGATATTATTTGAGTATCAGCCAACAATGCAAATGGGGCATTAACTTCTTTAGAAACATTATCCTGATCATTTTTTATCGAAGCTCTTGGAGAAACTAAACCATCATGTGCTGCAGTTGTAGGAATAGTTATTAAAGGTATCCTGTTTATAGTAGCTGCTACTTTAGCTACATCATTAACTTTTCCTCCACCAACAGCCAAAATAGCATCAGAATTTTTTGAAGAATATATTACATTTTCAACGGAATCGTCAGTAGCAGAAGAAACCAGTACAACAGATACATCGTATTTTTTATCTTCTAAAATTTCAATTACCTGATTACCTGCAATTTTTTTTGTAGTACTGCCAGTAACCAGTGTAATATCTTTTCCAGACAATAATTTATCACAAACTTCCCCAATTTCTGTAATTACACCTGGCCCTGTATGTATTTCTCGTGGCAATTGAACATTTCTAAAATCCATTTTAATTTCCTACCCTAACAAATTGAATAATCTATTAAAATATTATTAATATTTATATTTTTCTTCATTATTAATCTATTTTATTAAATAAAAAATTTCATTATAAATAAGAATATGAATAAAATGACAGTATAACAAAAAATTGACTTTAGATTAGACGAAGAAATAATTTAAAAGTTAATTTATAATAAATGTATAGGTTTTTTTAAGAAAAATAGTTGTTTAAATAGTATAATGATAGTATGATTACAATAATATAAAAAGTTTTTTAATTTTAAATTTAGGTAAACCAAAATATTAATGGATTATAGTAAAAAAGTACAATAAAAAGGAAAAAAAATCAACTAAATATAATAAAAAAATCAAAAAAATAAGAATTTTGTATTTTTTTTAAAGGAAAATTAAAAAAACGAAACTATAGTTTAAATAGTCCTTTAGATATAAGTTTCAAGTAGAGGAGGCATAAATTTTGAAATGATACGTTTGTATACTAAAGTATTACAGATTATCATTTAAACGATAGATAATAGAAAATTCATATAATTATTGATAATTTAAATTAATATAAACTATTATTTAATCTTTGAACATTAGTTAAAGTTTGTGTCTCTTAAATTTTTTAAATTGGAGGCTAATAAAATGGCAAACACAGTTCAAAAATTTTTAGCAGAAGTTATAGGATCATTCATATTAGTATTCTTCGGTACTGCATCAGTTGTAGTAACATTACTAGTAAACAGTGGTCTTAACATAGCAGGTATACAAATGGCTGATTGGATTGGAATCGGATTAGCATTTGGTTTAGCTTTAACAGTAGCAATCTATGCACTAGGACCTATATCCGGTGCACACTTTAACCCAGCAGTAACTATTGGTTTATGGGCTGGTAAAAAATTCCCTACATCTGATTTAGTACCTTACATAGTAGCACAATTTGTAGGTTCAATTATAGCATCCGCAGCATTAATCGCAATCGCAGGAGTAGACATTGCTTCAACTATTGGTGGATTAGGATCTGTAGGTGATGTAGCAGGAATCGGTATTGTAGGTATTTTCATAACAGAATTTATAGGTACCGCTTTATTAATGTACGTAATTATGGCAGCAGCTGTAGATGGCCAAGCTAAAGATGCAGCTTTAAGTATCGGTTTAGTATTAGCAGGTATTATCGTTGCTATTGGTGGTTTCACTGGCTGTGGTATTAACCCTTCAAGGGTATTTGCACCTATGTTAATGAACACATTAGTAGGTAATGCAGCACCATGGGAATTATTCCCAGCATATTTAATCGCACCTATTTTAGGAGCAATATTTGCAGTATACTTATATGATTACTTAAAAGTAGAAGCATAAACCAGTAATAATATAATTATTACTTTCTTAAACCCCTTTTTAAGACTATTTTTAAAATATTTAATGAATAAAAAAATATTAAACATAAAAATCATAATTATTTATAGTACTTATCTGTAGGTTATATTATGATTAATGAAAAGAATATTAAAAAATATGCTAGTACTGTATTAATTAAAACTGTTGCTGATTTATTTGACCATAAACAAGAATTAATTGACAACTTCTATAAAGACTTTGTTAAAACAAATAAAAGAAATAAAAATTTAAAAGCAAATTATAAAGATAACGAAGTTGTTGATGAATTAATTTTAGAAGAATTAGAAAAAAGTTTTACACAAAATGATATAGGTAGAATTTTACAAAAAAATATGGTTGAAGAAAATGATAAAGCTATTGAAGATTTGGCAAATATATTAGACGAAAAATTAAGACCCATAGCATATGATTTAAGAGTTTTATTTAATGATAATAACAAATATGATGAATTTAGAAAATTAGTTACAGAAAACTTAGTTGTTTCAAATTTAAACTTAAATTCTTCTGCAATAAAAGCTTTAAAAACAATGGGTATGAAAGGTATTGAAACTGCAAAAATAATTCAATTAATTACTGAAATAGATAAATAAAAAAAATAAAAGAATCAAATATCTTCTGATTCATCTATTTCTTCCGTAACCTTATTTACAAAATCCTGGAATTCATAAGTAGATCTATCTCGTGGACGAGGTAAATCATTTTTAAAAACTTTTTTTATTTTGCCAGGTCTTTTTGAGAAAACAACTATTTCATCTGCTAAAAATGAAGCTTCTTCAACATCATGAGTAACAAAAATCACAGTTCTGTCATTTTGTCTCCAGTTATTTACTAATTGTTCCTCAAGTTTATGTTTTGTTTGAACATCCAAAGCACTGAACGGTTCATCCATCAATAACGATTTTGATTCATTGATTATTGATCTTATAATTGCTACTCTTTGTTTCATTCCACCAGATAATTCATGAGGATATTTAGTAGCAAAATCACTCAAACCAACAGCATCCAAATATTTATATGCTCTTTCTTTACTTTCTTCTACTGGTTTTCCTTCTATATTTAATCCAAAGATTACATTGTCAATAACATTTAACCAAGGAAATAAAGAATAATCTTGGAAGATAAATCCTCTTTCTTTAGATGGTTTTGTTACCAATTCACCATCATCTTTAACCGTACCTTCATCAGGAAATTCAAAGCCTTCCATTAATCTTAATAATGTTGTTTTACCACAACCAGAAGGTCCTACAAAACAGACAAATTTCCCAGTTTCTATGGTTAGATTTATATTTTCCAGTGCAACAATTTTTTCTTTACTATTTTTTGAAATGTAACTTTTGGATACGTTTTCAATTTCAAATGTCATTTTCTCACCCTACCAAAATATTTGTTCTTGAATCTTTGTGAAAACATAATCGAAAACAATTCCAATAATTCCAATTACTAACATTCCAACTACTGTAGAACCAGTATCAAAAAGACTTGTTGAAGTTAATATTCTATATCCTATACCTGAACTAGAACCAATCATTTCACCAGCAATTGTACACATTAATGCAATACCAATACCTACTTTTAATCCTGAAACAATATATGGAACTGTAGCAGGTAAAATCACTTCTGTTAACATTTGCATATTAGAAACACCAAATGATTGTGCTGCTTCTATTAAAACACCCCTAGTCCTATGCACTCCATCAATAGTAGAAATTAAAATAGGGAATACACATCCTAAAAAAATAATAAATACAGCAGGTGTTGTTCCAATTCCAAACCACAATATAGAAAATGGAATCCATGCAATTGGAGGTATTGGTCTTAAAACACTTATTATTAAAGAACATAATCTTTCTAAACGTTTAAACCATCCGAGCAATATCCCTAAGGATATTCCAACAACTGCTGCTAAAAATAAACCAAGAAATACTTTATATAAAGTATCTATGATATCTTTAATTAATTTTCCAGAAACCAATAGATTAATAAATGAATTTACTACTTCTATTGGTCCCGGAAACATATAACTAGGAATTAACATGAAGAAATCGCATACAATATACCATATAATGATCAATATCACTGGTAATATCAATACATCTAGTTTATTATATAATCTTAATTCTTTCATTAATTCATCTCATTTATGCTTTAAATATTATTTTTGTAATTAATATTAATAATATTTTATACATCAGCATATAATTGTTCATCGTTTAGTGTTTGGTTAATAATACCTAAATCCTTTTCAATATTTAGGAAATTATTGACATTATCTTTGTATTCATCATTTAATTCTGTTACCCATTTAATATTGGATAAACTATTTTTTTCTACAGTTTCATTTGAAACTATAGTATCTGGTAAGTACTGAATAATATCTTCAGGATTATCTATGATTTTTTGTGTAGCTTCTTTGTGAATATCCACTATTTTTTGTGCTTCACTAGCATGTTCTGATAAGAATTTATCAGTCATAACTACTACACAACATGGATGATTTGAAACAATATCCCCTGAACGTTCTACAACATGTTGATTGTTGGTTTGTTCAGATACTGATACAAATGGTTCATATGTTAACATTGCATCTATACTTCCAGTTTTTAATGCATCATTCATGGATGCTACTTTCATTGCAGGACTGCTAACATCAGAAGCACTTAATCCATTTTTCTTTAAATCATATTTTAATAGTACATTTTGGATTGATGCTTCCCCTGGAGTTGCAATTGTTTTTCCTTTTAAATCTTTTATAGAAGTTATTTTTGAATCATGAGATACTAATCCACTTCCTTCGTTTTGTGCACCAGCTACTATTTTAACTGGAACACCTTTAGAGATTGAGGATACAACCGGTGATATTCCAACATAACCTACATCCAAATCACCACTTGCCATTGCACTCATGAGGTCTCCACCATTATTATATTCATGTAATTCAACTTTTATTCCGGCATCAGAATACATTCCAGAAGCATCTGCTACAAATAATGCTGCATCATGGTCTGAAGGTAAGTATCCTATATGTACAGTTTCAGAATCCTGATTAAAAGCATTGAATAATGCAAATGCTGCTATTAATATAATAGCTGCGGCTATAATTATTCCTATTGTCTTTTTGTTTGACATATTTTAAACTCCTAAATCTTTAAAATAATTTTTATTATTATATTATAATAAGTTGTATAAGCTTATCAGTAATAAAATTTTGTATTTTTTACTAATTAAATATTAAGTAACTTTTTATAATGTTAATCTATTTATAACAATTGTTATATTAACTTTTTGTATAATATTTCAACAAAACAGAAATTAAAAAAAAACAAAAGAAAAAATTAAATTAGTTTACCTAATTTAAATAGTGATTTAGGTGATGATTTGATTATGATTTTCAATAATTTAGCTGCATTGATATCTTTCAACTCATTATGCATTATTTCTTCAACAATATTATTTAAACTATTATCATCCAATGTTAAGAGGAACTCTTTGATTTTGTTAAAACGATTGAATGATTTTCCTATGAATTCTTCAGTTAAATCATAATATTCTTTTAGTGATTTTTTAGAAAAATCATTCTTTTTAACTGCATTACTAGCAACAATCCCCGCATATTTGCCACTTAACATAGCAGTTTTAATACCATCACCAGTTAAAGGATCAACAAAACCTGCAGCATCACCTATAACCATTATATTATCATCATATCGTTGAGTGATTAATCCACCTACAGGATCACCACCAACATTCATTTCAACACATTGAGCTTCATTTACATCATTACAATTTTCAATAAATGAATCCAAGTGATATTTAGCTGTTTTGTCAGTATGAGATTTTAAAACTCCCAATCCTACATTTGCTAAGTCATCACCCTTTGGAAATATCCAGATATAACCACCAGGACTAATACTTCCAATATGAATCTTTACATGACTCATATCCTCCATTTTAACATTGACCATCTCATATTGAATACATGAAGCCATATTATCTATTAAAGTATTTGAGTTCAAACCGAACATTCTACCTATGCGAGATTCAGGACCATCAGCAGCAATGACAACATGAGCAAAAATTTCTATAATATCACCCATCCTATCTACTTTTACAATAACACCATCCGTATTTTTTTCAATGGATAATGCACGTGCCTTAAGTAGAATCTTAGCTCCCTTCCTAATTGCATCCATCATCATATGTTTGTCAAAAACTTTTCTTTCAAGCACATAACCTGACTCATTAATATTAGAATTTTTTGTATCTAAGACCAATTTCTTTTGGTTTGGTGCAACTATTTCAATACCATTTATTTCACGAGTAATCCAACGTTTATCAGGTTTTATATCAAGTTCATCCAGTGTAGATTTTAGAATACCTTCAGCACAACGTTTAGGAGTACCAATTTCTGATTTTTTATCTATTACCAACACATCAATATTATTTTCTGCAATTGTTCTTGCAGCAATGGAACCTGCAGGACCTGCACCTATAACTAGTACATCTGTTTTAATATGCATAAATTATCACAACCAAAGTCTATATAATAGTTATGTGATAAAAATATAAAAAAATATCTAAAAAAATAATAAAAAGAGAAGTTTAATATCTCACTTGAACAAACGTCCAGATTTATATAAATATAATTCGAAAATTACTAACAAAATACCGATTGATGCAACAATAGTGTTCAACGTTCCACCTTGAATAAATAGAAGAACAGAACATATTATTATAATAATATCAGTTATAAACCAGACATAGCTCATTATTTTCTTTTTGTCTTTTGTGTTCATAATACCACTAGTATGTTTTTGATATTAAAACTTTATGTTTTGCTATTTCACCACAATGTACACAGTTTCCTTCAACTTCAGCTTCTTGTGTTCCTAAAATGTCAATATCATA
>AUXO010421045.1_pt1 | contig 12546 bp, 12 predicted proteins | sample 768731 | NCBI WGS metagenome assembly AUXO01 (sample SAMN02715735, study PRJNA202380) | gut metagenome | biome: sheep rumen | host: Ovis aries | place: New Zealand: Palmerston North | reverse complement strand
CCATAGTTTAATTCTTCCAAATAAGGAAGTTGAGCTTCTGATGCACTAATTCCTTCAGAATAAAGATCTGCCAATTTTTTAACACTTGTATATACATATTTAATTCGATACCAAGTAGCCTTATCTACTTCCCCAGTAACAGGTAATGAAAAGATTTCTTGAAATTTCTTTACAGCGGCTTCTGTTTCTTTACTATATAAACCTAAATTATCTTCAATAAGTGGAATAGCAGGATAATTCTGTCTAATACGATTTAAATCTCTTTCAATTAATTTAACAGGATTACCTGCAAAACCTAGTTTAATAACATAACCAGGATATCCTTCTTCTACATCACCTACTGGTGCATTTTCCTTAATCGATATATCATCACCATAATAGTATCTTAAAATTTGAATTGGAGTTTTTCCTTGATTAGCAAGACTAACTGATCCCCATTGACTAAGTCCATTACAGGTACTAATTCTTCCATCGCAATACTTAGTAAAATATGGTTGAATTTGACCTGCTTTTACTACATAATCATTAAATATTTCTTCAACAATATTACTAATATTTTCATAGACAGCTCTATTCTCTATATATTTTTGATCATAAGCTGATGTACTTGTAATATCAAAATTATATCCTTTACTTCGATACCATTCATTATAAATACGATTTAAAGCAAATGATATAATTGCATATATATTAGCCCTTAATGATGATTCGGGCCAAGTTGGATATAATTCACTAGAAGCTACATTTTTTATATAATCTATAAAAGGTACAGTTATATTTCTGACTGCTTCATCAGGTGTACCTAAATGAACTGTTATATTATTAGGTACAATAGGATACTTAATAGCCATTATCATATCTCATTTCTAAATTACTACTTGGTACAATATTAATATATTGAACTATACATATATTAGAATATACTATAATCTGATAATTCTTATCTAATCCATCTGAATCATATTTAGCATTTAAATCATATAAAGCATACTTTGGAATTATCTCATCATCAGGGTTTTCGATAGGTGCGGGTAATTTTATACCATTAATCATTCCAGATGAATCAGTAACACCTTTAAAAAAAGTAACTTTATTATTACCTATATTCTTAGTTATAGTAATACTAACTCCTTCTACTGGTAATGCCTCGTTTCCTAAAGATGCACGTATTTTTAAACACCCAGTACCAGAATTTTCTTTAATAAAAATTTGATAATCGGTAGTATTTTTAAAATTTACATCATCAAAATTAACATTATTCATATTATCAACTCCATTATATTTTTAATACTTGACCTATTTGTAAAGAATTTGAAGTCAAATTATTCTTTCTTTTTATTGTATCTACACTTGTATTATATTTCTTTGCAATAGTATATAGACTATCTCCTTTTTTTACTACATAAGTAATATCATTAGATGGTGTAGATGGTATATATGCTGTTCCAATACATTCTTCTACTACTTCAATATCTTCTTTTTTTGTTCTTATTTTTAAGTTCTGTCCGATAGATAAATTATTACTACTAAGTCCATTATCTTGCTTAATTTGTTCAACAGTAACACCATACTTTCTAGCTATACTATATAAGCTATCTCCTTTTTTTACTACATAATTTTCAAATGAAGGTACAGTCGGATTAATACTTGCTACATTCTCTGGAATTCGTAATTGTTGACCTATAGATAAATTATTACTCTTCAAATTATTAAGTGAAATTATTGCTTGAACCGTTGTTTCATACTTTCTAGCTATACTATATAAACTATCACCTTTTTTTACTGTATATATAAATAAAGATGCAGGATTACTACCAGAATTAGTAGGTATTTGTAATACCTGACCTACTCTAATTGTTGTTCCTACTAAATTATTAAGGTTAGCTAAATCAGTAGCAGATACTCCAAACTGGTTACTTATTCCATAAATAGTATCACCTTCTTTTACAGTATATGTCATAAATCACCTCTTTAAAATATATGAAAAAAGTATAATAAAAAGACGCAATTAATCGCCTTTATTTCACATTCTAATAACCTATAGTTTTTTTGTTGAACTTATTATAATATTTATTTAATGCTAATTTGATCTTATCATATTCATCATTACTTAAAAACACTTTAGAAAAGGCAAAACACATTTTACCTTTTTTAGGTATAACATAAATTACACTATCTTTTTCTTTTATACGAACTATGTTAGACCACTTAAGATTAGTTACATTATTACCTATTTTTTCAGTAATTCCATTATCATCAATATTACATATGTGTTTTCCTAGTATTTCTTTATTCTTCTTATCGTTTTTTAATATACTATTTAGTCTTATTCGATCCATAAACTTTATTATTCCATACAGTATTATTACACATAATAGCATTATGAATACTAATATCTTTTGATTGTCCATAAAAAACTTATAAGTAAGAGCAAAATATATTCCTATAAACATCATAATACTAAAAAAATTAACTGCAACTCTTGTTTTCTTAAAGTAATTCTTATATTCTTCTTTTGTTATATCATAACTAATCTCCATCTTATTCCTTCTTTCTATTATAATTATAGAACAAAAAAATAAAAAAAGGAAGATTTAATCTTCCTTAGTATTAAGTAATGGTTTTAAAAATTGACCTGTATAACTTTCTTTTACTTGAACTATTTTTTCTGGAGTTCCCTTTGCGATTATAGTACCTCCACCATCTCCACCTTCTGGTCCTAAATCAATAATATAATCAGCTACCTTTATTACATCTAAGTTATGTTCTATTACTAGAACCGTATCTCCATTATCAACTATTCTTTGTAGAATTTTAAGTAACTTCTTAATGTCTTCACTATGTAATCCTGTTGTAGGTTCATCTAATATGAATAAACTCTTACCTGTTGGTTTTTTCTGTAACTCTTTTGCCAATTTCACACGAGCAGCTTCCCCTCCAGATAAAGTTGGAGCACTTTGTCCTAATTTAACATATGATAATCCTACATCCATAAGCATTTGTAATTTATTTCTAACTTTAGGAATGTTTTCAAAAAATTCATATGCTTCTTCTACTCTCATTTCTAAAACATCATATATATTTTTACCTTTATATTTTATTTCTAATGTTTCTCTATTATATCTAGTTCCTCCACATACTTCACATGGAACATATACGTCAGGTAAAAAATGCATCTCTATTTTCTTAACACCATCACCCCAGCAAGCTTCACAACGTCCACCTTTTACATTAAATGAAAATCTTCCTTTATCATATGCCTTTATTTTAGCTTCTTTTGTTTGTGCGAAAACTTCTCTTATTTCATCAAATACACCAGTATATGTAGCTGGGTTACTTCTAGGTGTACGACCAATTGGATCTTGTGATATATCGATTACCTTATCAATATTTTCAAGTCCTTTAATACTCTTGTATTTACCTGGTTTTTCTTTATTCTTATATAATTTATTAGCAATAGTTTTATAAAGTATATCATTAACTAAAGTTGATTTACCACTACCACTTACTCCTGTAACACATGTAAATGTTCCAAGTGGAAATTTAACATTTATATTCTTTAAATTATTCTCACTACATCCTTTAAGTTCGATATACTTTTTATTTCCTTTTCTTCTTACTGCGGGTACTTCTATTTTTTCTATACCTTTTAAATATCTTCCTGTTATACTATTTTCATTATTCATTACTTCTAGAGGTGTTCCTTCGGCAACTATATTTCCTCCATGTAATCCTGCTTTTGGACCTATATCTACTAAGTAATCTGCTGCAAGCATCGTATCAGTATCATGCTCTACAACAATCAATGTATTACCTAAATCACGCATTTCTAATAATGATTTTATCAATCTATTATTATCTCTTTGATGCAAACCAATACTTGGTTCATCTAATACATATAATACTCCAGTAAGTCTAGAACCTATTTGAGTTGCAAGTCTAATACGTTGAGCCTCTCCACCTGATAATGTTAGTGCGGTTCTAGCTAAAGTTAAATACTCTAATCCTACATTAATTAAAAAGCTAAGTCTAGAACTGATTTCTTTCAATATTAATCTAGCTATTTCATTTTGTTCCTCAGATAGTTTTAAATTATTTAAAAAGTCATATAATTCTTTAATACTTAGTGTTGTTACTTCATAAATATTTTTACCACCAATTAAAACTGATAATACTGAGTCATTTAATCTAGACCCATGACAAGCTTCACAAGGAAGTTCTGTCATAAATGTTTCAATCCAATCTCTAATCCAACCACTTTTAGTTTCTATATATCTTCTTTCTAAATTAGTAATTACTCCTTCATAATAATTTCTAGTAGTTCTAGTATTTCCTGTTCGTGAAACATAATTAAATTCTAATATATCAGGACTACCATATAATATATAATTTAATTTCTTTCGATTTATTTTCTTTAATGGTATATTCATATCAATATCATAATATTCACAGATAGTTTTTAATTCAACAAAATTAATATTATTTGGATCTTTTACATTTAAAGATAATATTGCCCCTTCCATAATAGATTTTTCTTTATCAGGAATTATTAAATCTTCATCTATTTTCTTTTTAATACCAAGTCCTTTACATTCTGGACATGCACCATATGGAGCATTAAATGAAAATAATCTTGGTTCTAATTCTGGTAATGAAAAATCACAATCTGGACAAGCATATGATTCGCTCATAACAATTTTATCTTTACCAATTACATCAATAACTACTTTTCCGTGAGCCAATTTTGATGCAGTTTCAATTGATTCATACAATCTACTTCTAATACCATCTTTCATAATTAATCTATCAACAATAACTTCAATACTATGTTTTTTGTTCTTAGATAATTCAATATCCTCTGATAAATCAAATTCTTCCCCGTCAACAATAATTCTTACATATCCATCACGTCTTAATTTTTCAATTAAATCTTTATGGGTACCCTTCTGACCATAAACAATTGGACTTAGTACTCTTATTTTAGTTCTATCTTCTAACTTTAAAATCTGATTAGTCATCTCTTCAATACTTTGACTGGAAATAGGTTTATTATGAACTGGACAATAAGGAACACCAATTCTAGCATATAATAATCTTAAATAATCATATATTTCAGTTACTGTTCCAACTGTACTTCTAGGATTCTTACTAGTAGTTTTTTGATCAATACTAATAGCAGGAGATAATCCTTCAATCGAATCAACATCCGGTTTATCTGAACCACCCAAAAACTGTCTAGCATAAGCACTTAAACTTTCTACATACCTTCTTTGTCCTTCAGCATATATCGTATCAAAAGCAAGTGAACTTTTACCACTACCACTTACTCCTGTCATAACTATTAATTTATTCTTAGGTAAATCAATATTAATATTTTTTAGATTATTCTCTCGTGCACCTTTTATAATAATTTTATCCATACGTATCACCTTTCACATTATTATAACACAAATAACCAAAATAATAACTACTAACTAAATAATGTTATGATATAATGGTATATAAGGTGATGTCATGAAAAAACTAACATTAACTCAAAAAATGTCTATTAAAGATTTAAGTGAATTAATAAACATGATAATAAATTTTGAAAGTAAAAAAAATAGTATTAATATAGACTTAAATATCATAACTACAAAAAAGATTATAATTAAACATTTTCTAAATAAACTATTACTTAACACTGACAACATATCTTTAAGTAATAAAATAAAAATTTACAATTATAAAAGAGGAGGTTTTCTTTTATCAAAAAACAACAAGCGTATTGGTATTATTAAAATCAATATTAAAACTATTAAAAATGATACCGTATTAAAAAATACCAATAATAACCTATTTAGAATCTGGAATACATGTGCGCATGAAGTTAGACATGCTTATCAACATAAAAACCTTGATATTGAAAATAAAAATATTATTGATTTAGGACCATACCAAAATACTATTGAACGTATGCTCGTAAAAAATACTGACCCTAGTTTTTATACAGAATATTACGATTATCTTTTCTTTGAAAGAGATGCGGTCAATTATGGTTTCAAAGAAGCAAGAAAGTATGTTGATGGTTTTGATGAAGATTATGTAAGAATCTATGAAACTATTAACGACATTTATATGACATCCTTACCGGAACAATATATGATAAAAAAAGCATTTGATGATTATGTATTTAATGACATTAAACCCCTATTACATATTAATAATGGTATTTTTAATGCTAATGTTTTAAACCTTGAGTATATTACAAATGGGTTTAATGTGCGTAGAAAAAGTATCTATGAACTATTTAATACTTTAAATTACAAAGATTTTAATAATAGTAAACCAAATGTTACTAAAAAACTATTATATCAACTTATATGGGATAATTTAATAATAACTAAACCAACTAATGATGAGATTAATTTACTAACTGATGAACAAAAACAAATAGTATTAGATGTGTTAAAACTCAAAAATTATCAGATTACTAAGAATAATGATTATTCACTTGAACTTATTGAATTAGCTAAAAGATTTTCATTTTTTAAAAGTAATGAAAAAAATATGAATATCAAAAAAAATGTATTAAATATTGCAAAAAATAATTTAGAGAAAAATAAACAACCTAATTTTGAATTTAAAAAATTAATTAATCATTATGAAGAAGTTATATTAAATAGTGAAATAAAAGTTAGAAATTAAACATTTCTAACTTTTTGGTTTGAATATAAGTGATAGAAAGAAAGATATAATTATTGCGGCAATTATACCTGATGATGTTAAATCAAACATTCCCATCATAAGTCCTACAAAGCCATATTTTTTAGCTTTAACTAAAGCTCCATGGATTAATAAATGTCCAAAACTTGTTATTGGGACAAGTGCGCCTCCTCCGGCCCATTTTACAATCTTATCATAAATACTAAATATATCTAGAAAAGCACCTATTACTACAAACATAGTAGTTACGTGACCTGGAGTAAGTTTGGTATTGTCTAGTATTATTTGTCCAATTAAACACACTAATCCAGCAAATATAAATGCATTTAAATATATCATTCTACTACCTCCAAACTAATAGCATGAGCGATACTAGGTATAGTTAATTTTTGATTTACTGAAGATACACTGTGCAGCGAACCAGTTGCTACTAATAAAACTCTTTTTAATTTTTTCTTTTTCATTAAACTAAATATATAACCATAAGTAACTAATGGTGCACATGCTGGACCACTTCCTCCTGAATATACATCTTGATTTTCTAAGTCATAAATCATTGTGGCTGTATCATCGTAATTTTTTAATTCTATATTATATTCTGTTTGCATATATTCAGTAAGTATCTTTTTACCAATACTACCTAAATCTCCAGTTAAGATCAAATCATAATATGATACTTCTCTTTTAGTATCTTTTAAGTGTTTATATATAGTATAAGCTGCAGCTGGTGCCATTACAGCTCCCATTTGATATGCATCTTTTATTCCTAAATCCTTTACAACTCCTATTGTTGCACTCTCTACTTTTATTCCTTCCTTATTATATGATAAATATGCACTAGCACTCCCTGTTGTTGTAAATGTTGTTGTTTTAGGTTTAGGTCCACCATATTCTACTGGATATCTAAATTGTTTCTCAGCTGTATTATTATGGGAAGATACTGAACATATACAGTTTTTAATTTGTCCTGCTTCAACCATATTAGAAGCTAATATTAATCCCTCTACACTACTAGCACAAGCATTATATATACCAAAATAAGGTATACCTAGAGTGGATGCAGCATAATTAGATGACATCAATTGATTTAATAGATCTCCTGATATAAATAGATCTATATCAAATCTAGTCTTATCTAATTTATCTAAAACAATATCAACACTATCTTCAATTAATTTTGATTCAGCTTGTTCAAAAGTTTTCTTATTAAAATAAAAATCATTATAACTTTTATCAAAATAATTTACTAAAGGTCCTTCTTTTTCATATGGACCTACAACTGTACCAGTTTCATTAATATATACATTTTTATATTTAAATGTCATAATTAACCTCCAAATAATAATAATCTAATAAGGCCGAATACATAAGCACTTACTACACCATATAAAATTACTGTTCCAGATAGTTTAAAAATATTAGCACCTAATCCTGTAACTAATCCCTCATTCCTATATTCTAAAGCAGCACTTTGCATAGAATGAGCAAACCCTGTAATTGGAACAATTAATCCAGCTTTAGCAAAATTTACAATACTATCAAAAAAACCTAATGCTGTAAATAAACAACCTATAAATATCAAAGTAATAATCATATAAGTACCAGTATCTTTAAGTGGTATATCTAAGATATTAGACCATAACCTTCTAAGTAATTCACCAACCACTCCCATACTTCCACCTATCAAAAAAGAGATTACTCCATTAGTAAGTCTATTTTCTTTAGGCGTGTACTTGTTAACTAAATAATTGTACTTATTCTTTTCCATAATTGCCTCCACTTTTATTATTAACACTATTGTTTTTTTTTATACAAAAAAAACACATTAGTGTGTTAAATTGTGTTTTAATCTTTTTAATATTTTAGATTCTAATCTTGATACTTGTACTTGACTCATTCCTAAGTTACTAGCAACTTTACTTTGTGTATAATCCTTATGATATCTTTCATTTATTATTTCTCTATCAATATCGGATAATTTTGCAAGTTCATTTCTAAGATCAATTAACGCATCAATATCATGAGATTTTTCATCAGCAATTAAATCATACGGTGATATTTCTTTACCATCAGTATTTACTGGTTCATCTAAACTCATGACACTGTTTCTACTTCTAAATGCATCAACAATATATTTTTCATCTAATTCTAAATAATCAGAAATTTCTTTAATACTAGGAACTCTTTTTAATTTTTGAGTTAATAAAATACTTGCTTTTTCTATTCTTAAATTAAATTTAGTAATATCTCTACTTATTTTTAATTCTCTATCTTCTCTTACATATTTTTTCATTTCTCCAAATATATATGGATAAGCATACGTAGAAAACTTAACATTATAACTAGAATCAAACTTATAATAAGCTTTAATAAGTCCTATACAACCAACTTGATATAAATCATCCTTATTAGTATAATTCTTAAAATTACGGGCTAATGCATATATCATTTTTTCATTATTTTTTATAACTTCATTTAATGATTCTTTCATATTTATCCTCCTAATATCGATAATTCACCACTTATTTCATACATATATTTCATAGCTCTACTTTGATTTACATTTCTTTTTACAAATGGATCATCTAAGCCACAAATCATACATCTTCCCCCTTCGTTTGTTACCATCTTTGAAATTCTTTCAAGCGCTTTTAAACCTGGATTATCAATTTCATACAAATCCTTCAAATTAAATGTAACTTTATTAATTCCACCAGTTTTTATTAAATCATCAACATAAACTAAATCCTTAACACTATAATTATTAAGTTGACCTATTAATCTAACAAACAAAATTCCTTTTCTAAACTCTGTATTTATATCTAACATATAATCACCATATTTAATTTAGCACACATAAATATTAATTTATACCAATTCGACAAATAAAGATTATTATTTTAATCGACAAAAAAGAAGCATAATTTTATGCTTCAATTAAATCATTATTTTACAAGAACTATTAATTATATATTATCATTGCACTGAAACAATATAATTGATCTTCTCCAGAAGTTGTGATTGCGACCTGGAACTTTATATCAATAACTTCTACATCTTTTTCATCAATAAATTTATTAATACTTTTTTCTAAATCAAGTTCATGTGACTCATCAAATAACTTTACTTTCATATATCATCACCATTAATATAGTAGCACTACTTAATAGAGATTAATGTCGAATTAACTTCATTACTAATGGTTTAAATTTATCATAGAAATATTTAAATTCATCACTACGATAGAAAATTAATACATATAAAGCATTTATAATTATAAATGATACTATACCTACTAATATCCAAACTATTAAATTAGATATAACTATAAATGTAGATAGATAATACATACTAAAACCAACTATGGTAAATATTAATATATATTTTAAATATGATACATAATAATTAAATGGATTCATTTTAAAACCGTGTCTATAAACAATATAAGGATCCATCCATGCGGTAGTAAATATTCTACTAGCAATTGTACCAAGTACTACTCCTAGTATTCCTAAATATTTTACTAGTATTATAGATACAACTATATTAGTTATTATCATAAATACTGGACGCCATTTATTCTTATAGAATAATCCATAAGCAGTTATATAAGAGTTTGGTGTTGTTTGCATACCAAATATATAAAAGTTATATACTAAAGCAAATACAACTGAAATATCTGTTACAAACTTAGTACCAAAACAAATCTTAATAAATGAATTAAATAATATTAATAGTAAAACACTAAATACACTATAAATCCAGAAATTAATAAATACTAACTTATTAAATACATCTTCACTGTGCTTACTATTGCTTGTAGCAACTAAATTACCAATACTAGATGTAATAGCATTAAATAGTTGATTTGTTACCGTAATAAGCGAATTTACAATTAAAATATAATTAGAATAGATACCTACTGGAATTAATCCTAAAAACTTAGATATTACTAAATTATCAGTTCCATTTGTTACAACATTACCAACTTTATAAATAAACAAAGCTGAAACATTCTTTATAATACTATTTAAGTCTTTTTTATCCATCTTTTCATTTGTTTTCTTTTTAATATATGGATACATCTTATTAGCTTTAATTGATATATATATATTCTGTAGAACTACAAATACAATTGCTGAAACTAAGAAAAGAATGAAGTTTTTAAATACTATTAATACAAATATTTGAACTAATGATAATAAGAATGAAAATACAAATACTATTCTAGCTGTAATCGCACTTTTTTGATCTGCATCTATAAGCATTTTCTTATATACAAAGAAATAACTAGATGCTGAATGAATTACATATAAAGAATATATTAAATATAAATTAGGTACTCCTTGACCATCTTTTATTAATGCTGGTAAAAATGGTATTAAACCTAATCCTACGATTATTACTACTGTTCCTATAATATTATATACTTTAGCATAAAAATTCATTAAAACATTTATTTTATTCTTATCATTGCGTGCTAAAGGTCCATACAAACTATATGGAATAGCTGTTCCTAATCCTAAGTCAGCTAATGATAACATAGTTATTATATTACTAAATAATCCATTAACACCTAAATACTCCATACTAATAACTCTTACAAATACTATTTTAACTATAAAATTCATTACTACTGTTAATATTTGAGTAGTTATTGAAGTAATTGAATTAACTATGGAATTTCTCGTTCTTGATTGTCCTTTCATGATTCACCTCTACTAATCATTATATCATGTTTACTAAAAAAACAAAAAAAGACTGATGATTCAGTCTAATTTTATTATCCTCTTGGTATATAAGTATATGGATTAATAATATATCTTACATAAGTACCATGGCCTGTAAATCTACTATCAGACCATCCACGTCCTTCTGACATTTCTAAATGAAGATGACATCCAGTTGAATATCCAGTTGATCCCATATAAGCAACAACTGTATCTGTATCTACCCATTGACCAACAGACACTGGTATATTAGCTTGAACATGGGCATATTGAGAGAATACCTTTTTACCATTAACATCATGTTCAATAAGTACCATATATGCACCCCATGTATCAAGTTTATTACCAACATAATATACAGTTCCAGGATAAACAGCATAAATAGGTTTACCACAACCACAACGAGCTATATCGATTCCTTTATGTGATCCAGAACTACCATCCCAATCATATCCTTGAGTAACTTTACATCCACTAACAGGATACTTAAATCCTCCAGCATTTAATGTTCTAGTAGAACTTCCAGATGAAGAAGATCTATAACTACGATTAATTCTAACAGGCACTGCACATGTAACCCCAATAACATCATTAGATTTACATCCCTTATTTCTATAGTAATTAACACGATCTTTATAAATCTTTAATTCAGCATAAACACTAGTCATACTACCTTCTACTAAACTACTATCAGATTCAACACTTTGTTTTTCCTTATTCAATTGTTGTTGTAAATTAGATAATTCTTGTTTCTTATTCTTCAATTGTTCTTTTTTCTTAATATTTTCATTTATAAGATTTTGTAACTCTTTAGCTTTAGCGTCATTATAATCAGTCATCTGTTCAACTACTGAAAATCTATATATCATATTAGTGATACTATCTGCGCCAAAAATATACTTTAAATATACATCACTACCACTATTAACAACTTGTAGATATGATACAAAACTCTTTATTTCTTTATCTTTTTCCTTTATCTTTTTATTACTTAGTTCAATATCTTTTTCTATTTGAGTCATATCCTTTTGAATTTGAGTAATTTGCTCACTTATACCAGCAACTCTTGCTTTAATTTCTTTCATTTTTCTTTCATTTTCTTCAAGTTTTG
>AUXO012213940.1_pt1 | contig 12551 bp, 11 predicted proteins | sample 768731 | NCBI WGS metagenome assembly AUXO01 (sample SAMN02715735, study PRJNA202380) | gut metagenome | biome: sheep rumen | host: Ovis aries | place: New Zealand: Palmerston North | reverse complement strand
ATCGTATATCCAGAAATAGAGATACTGCAGCAGCTCGTATGGGCTCTATTTTCGAAGAAATCAACAATGCAATTTTCCGTAAAGGACATATCAATCTCGGTATCTCAGCAGCTTTAGCAGGCTCTGGAACCGCATATGATTTCAACTGGTTTAAAACCAATGTCATGAAAGCAAAAACCGCAGGTGAAGATAAAGAACTTGAAGCTCTTCTGCTCAAACAAGGCTATTTTATCGACTATTTCGATAATATTCTCCTTTATGGTGAAAAGAAGAGAACAACAACAAAGATGAATGAACAACATAGCCGTTGGACTTTACAGCAGATACAGAATCTTATAAGAAATATCAAATTTCTTCCTGGAGCAATACTGCGAAAACAATACGATTGGGCAGACAAACTGATTCAATGGATGCTGATGCCACGTACAAGTATGGTAGGCATCTTAATGGTAATGAGCATTGTTCTCCCATTCATATATATGTCAATGGCCATCAAGTGGTGGATTTTAAGCTCCATGGCGCTCTTCTTCTTTGCTTTAGCTACACCAGATTACCTTGTAGACGAGATGTGGGACCGCACATTCCTACGCTCTCCATTTGTTACACTTTGGGGGATTATCAGTACAAAACTAATTCACAGAAAAAAAGAAACCAACTAAAATTAACAACATATTATGATTTGGCAAATATTTCATATTATCGACATTACCCTATGGGTTCTTATTCTAGGTTCTGTAGCCTATGTAGTCTTCTTTGCGGTTATTTCTTTGTTTTATGAGAAAGAAGACCGCGTAGCCATACATGCATCAGCATTAACTAACAGGATGACAAAGTTCTTAATTCTATATCCTGCATACAATGAGGATAGAGTTATTATTAATGCCGTAGAACACTTCCTAGAGCAGGATTATCCAGCTGACCTATATACAGTGGCCGTTATTTCCGACCACATGAAACCTGAGACTAACGATTATCTCAGAACACTCCCAATTACCCTGCTTACCCCTACTTTTGAAAAAAGTTCTAAGGCTAAAGCAATGCAGTATGCTATAAACGAAATACAAGAAACATTCGATAACGTAGTGGTACTCGATGCAGACAATGTTGTACGACCAGAGTTCCTGTCACAACTTAATATTTTATGTTCTGTTTACGATGCTATTCAGTGTCACCGTTGTGCCAAAAATGCCAATAACGATGTTGCCGTACTTGATGGTGCTAGTGAAGAAATCAATAACACACTATTCCGTAAGGCCCATAACCGTTTAGGCTTGTCATCTGCACTTATTGGATCTGGTATGTGCTTCGACTATGAGCTCTTTAAAAAGAATGTCTTCCAACTCTCTACAGCTGGTGAAGACCGCGAGATGGAAGCCCTCCTACTCCATCAGGAAGTATTCATCAAATATGCTCCTGACATTCATGTGTTTGATGAGAAAGTCAGCAATCAGGACAATTTCCAAAAACAGCGTATGCGCTGGATGACAGCTCAGGTTCAAAGTTTGATGAGTAATCTTCCTAAAATTCCAAAAGCATTGATTCATGGTAAGATAAACTTCGTGGATAAAACCATACAGCAAGCATTGATTCCACGTTCAATACTAATTGTTCTACTGACAGCAATCTCAATCTTCATGACAATAGCCATGCCAGAATGGTGTGAAAAATGGTGGATAACATTAATTATTCTAGGATTATCGTTATTCGTTGCAATCCCAAGTGAGATCCGCTTCCGCTCATTTAGCAAGGTTCTCACCATTCCTGGCCTAGTTCTTCGCATGCTTAAGAATGTCCTCCACATGGACAGAAAGAATACTGACTTCATCCACACAGAACACACATCGTAAGTCAACAAAAAAACGTTTAAAATTTGGAAATCTAATAAAAATATACTATCTTTGCACAAAATAGAGGAATTATGGCTAAAGACTGGGATATTATTATAACAAACAAAAGCAACCTACTTAGTATTGATCTAGGTGAAGTTTGGCGTTACCGTGATTTACTTTCAATGTACGTCAAACGTGATATTGTGACTTTCTACAAGCAAACAATCCTTGGTCCACTATGGTTTGTCATTCAGCCCCTCTTTACCACCATTATGTTTATGTTTGTTTTTGGTGGTATTGCCGGAATCTCTACTGATGGAATTCCACAAGCAGTCTTTTATCTAGCAGGATTAGTATGTTGGAACTATTTTCAAGACTGTTTAAGCAAATGCTCCGATACTTTTAATGCAAACCAAGCTATTTTTGGAAAAGTCTATTTTCCAAGATTAGTGGTACCATTATCAATTGTAATCTCAAACCTGATTAAGATGGCAATCCAATTTGCTTTATTCTTAGTCGTATACATATATTACTTTGCATCAGGAATTGACTTCAAGATCAATGCTGTAATTTGCTTTGTACCGCTATTAATTGTTATGTTGGGAGGACTTGGATTAGGATTTGGAATGATTATATCATCAATGACAACAAAATATAGAGATCTAAGATTCTTGATAACATTTGGTGTTCAACTATGGATGTATGCGACACCTGTAATATATCCTCTTTCTGTTATGAAAGAAACCTACCCTAAATACATTTGGGTTCTTGTTGCGAACCCATTAACAGCAATTCTTGAGACTTTCAAATTTGCTTTTACTGGAGTTGGCGAATTTAATTGGTGGTATTTGGGTTATAGTTTTGTATTTACAATAGTAATACTATTGTTGGGCATTATAATATTCAACAGAGTACAACGTAACTTTATGGATGTCATTTAATTTAAGTAGTCTATGAGTAATACGGTCATTGAATTCAATAACGTTGGTAAGCAATATATCCTGGGCACCATCGGAACTGGCACATTAAGTCAGGACCTGAACCGTTGGTGGGCCAATATCCGCGGTAAGGAGGATCCATATTTAAAGATTGGCGAAACCAATGACAGAACCCAAAAAGGTGACAGCCGTTTTGTTTGGGCACTCCGTGATATTAACTTTAAAGTGGAACAAGGCGATGTTGTTGGTATTGTTGGCAAGAATGGTGCTGGCAAATCTACCCTACTAAAAATACTATCACGTGTAACATCTCCTACAACAGGTGACATAAAAATTAAAGGCCGCATTGCCTCTTTGCTTGAAGTTGGAACTGGCTTCCATCCAGAAATGACTGGCCGCGAAAACATTTTCATGAATGGGTCCATCATGGGAATGACCAAAGCAGAAATCCGTAGTAAATTCGATGAGATTGTCGAATTTGCAGGTGTTGCCAAATACGTAGACACTCCTGTCAAACGCTACTCTTCTGGCATGATGGTACGCTTAGGTTTTGCAATTGCAGCCCATTTAGAACCTGAGATACTCGTTGTTGATGAAGTTTTGGCTGTTGGCGATGCAGAATTTCAAAAAAAGGCCATCGGAAAAATGAAGGATGTCAGCAAAGGCGAAGGCCGTACAGTTCTTTTTGTTAGCCATAATATGGCTGCAGTACGAAGCCTATGCACCCGTGGTATTATGCTCAAAAATGGATTGGTAGATTATGTTGGCAATATCCCTGATACACTAGATCACTATCTTAAAATTGATAAAAGCAATCAAAAAGAGAAAATTATAACCAATGTAAAATTCACAAAAAGTACTCTCAAAATTACTAATATCGAGATTAACAATACTGATCTTTCAGAATCTACTATTCTAAGCAATCAACGCGAACTAAATATCAAGATAGAGGGAAAAGCTATGGAAGATCTGAATTACGATGTTATGTTAATCTTTCGTAATAAAGATGGAGTTCCATACGCAACCTATGCTAAAGGTCACTATATGGGCGAAATTCAACATATCCCCAAAGGAAAATTTATTATTGAACGCAATATAAGTCTTCCAGAGATTCTTAGTCATGGAACTATCTTTGTGGATTTATTCCTCCACCATCCCATGGTTGAGTATTTATTGAAAGCGCCTAACTGTTGCACACTGGAAACCATGGGTTATCAGAAAGGATTTGGATCAGCAATGAACCTACTTGAAAATGGATTAATTGGTCTCAACGATAAATAATGAAAACAATTATATTATTGACAGGATGCATTAATCCCAATGGAATGGCATATACCTCTCTTTGCAATTCAAAAGAGAGGATGAAACAATATATAAAAGCTATACATTTTTATTTAAATAAAACAAAATACAAAATAGTATTTGCAGAAAATTCTGGCACGGACATAAGCAATCAGTTTATACCATATATTAATTCTGGCAGATTAGAATGTCTGACATTCTATGGGAATCATGAGAAAGAAAGAGGGAAAGGATTTGGAGAATGCGAAATTATTAATTATGCTTTAAACAATTCTAAAATAATTAATTACAATAATGATGTTCGAATCGCTAAAATTACCGGTAGATTAGTCATTAGTAACATTTTCATTCTTATACGATTTCATCAATTTTTCTGTTCTAAAAAAACAACGATTTGCATGATTAACTCTAATTTTTCATTTTCTGACAGTCGTATAATTCTTGCGCATTATGATTTTTACAAAGCTTTATTAGATTACAAAAATGATATTGACGATTCAAAAGGTTTCTACTTCGAGCACGCTCTTTGCAAATGTATCAAGAGTATTCAAGAGTTCCCATATACACCTTTTTTTATCCAACCGAAAATAAGCGGAATGTCTGGAACTACTGGAGAAAAATACATAGAAAATACATTATCATGCTCATTTGCCCTTCGTTATGTGAAATACGCAGGTTCCCAATTGATTCGATTTAATAAATTATATCGTAAAAACTAAAGTCTATATGAAATACTCTATCATTACCATCAATTTCAACAACAAAGAAGGCTTGAGACACACTATTAATAGTGTGACTGGACAAACTTACAAAGACATTGAATATATAATCATTGATGGAGGCTCTACAGATGGTAGTGTGGACGTAATAAAAGAATATTCTGACAAAATATTCTACTGGATATCAGAGCCAGATAAAGGGCGATATAACGCAATGAACAAAGGCATCAAACAAGCGACTGGTGATTACCTGAACTTTATGAACTCTGGAGACACCTTTCATTCACACACAGTATTAGAAGACATAACAAACATAATAAGACAAGAAGACATTATTACTGGTGGCTTTTATGACAGAGAACATGGAATAAATCATATCATCAAACCACAAGAAGTAACACTATTAACCATGCTCAAAGAAACCTTTAATCATCAAGCGACCTTTTATAAGAAAGAATTATTCAAAAATAGATTGTATGACGAGAAATACGTCATACAAGCAGATGCAAAATTCAACATTGAGTCAGTTGTTATCAATAATTGTTCCATAAAAATTACAGATTATATAATAGCCGATTATGATTTCAATGGTATTAGCTCGAATAAAAAAATGGTTTTTGCAGAACGAGCAAGAATGCTAGAAGAATTATTTCCTACCAGGATTCTAAAAGATTATGAATTAATGTATACACTAGAAGAGATGCCAATTATACAATTATTTCCAGAATTAAAAAATTCTCCAAGGATACAAAATTTGATATTTAATTTAACTTCATTTATTCTAAAATGTAAAAGTCTCATAAGATGAAGATTTTGTTTGTCATAGATAAGATGTTAAATTATGCGGGAATAGAGAGAATTCTTTCTTGCAAGATGAACTATTTAGCAGAACAGCCTGATTACGAAATCTATCTGACAACATATGAGCAAAAGAAACATAAATTGCCTTATAATCTCAACAACAAAATATCATATAAACCATTGGATGCATCATTACCACAAAGAAGTGATAATACATTATACAAATGGCTGACTAAATACATACAGACTAGGAAACTATTCAAGAAGCAATTCCAAAAAATAACAGAAAAGATACAACCAGATATAGTTATATGCACCGTCTATTCCTTTCAGGTCTTAGATATTATTATCAATACAACCTATCATATAAATGCTAAAAGCATTATAGAGTCTCATACGAAAGGAGAGACAGTGACTATAGCATATAAATTTCAATACAATAGATTATTACACAAAATACTCTCCCTCTGGGACAATCATATAATGAAGAGTTTAATAAGAAGCAATTGTATAGTCACCCTAACAAATGAGGATACTTATTTTTGGAGCCCTTATGCTAAAGAAATCAGAGTTATTCCTAATATGCTGACAATAAAACCCAAAATTGTAAAAGATTACAACACAAAAAGGGTAATCTCTGCAGGAAGATATATGTCGGAGAAAGGGTTTGACATGCTTCTTGAAGCATGGAATCTATTATCTATTGAATTCGCAGACTGGCAATTATATATTTATGGCAATGGCAATCGAACACCATTTCAAAATATTGTAAATAAATATAAAATGAGTGATCAAGTTCATTTGATGCCAGCCACCAAAGACATTGCCAAAGAATTCTCAGAAAGTTCTATCTACGTTATGAGTTCAAGATATGAAGGCTTTGGACTTGTTCTTGCTGAAGCTATGAGTTGCGGTCTCCCATGTATTTCATTTGACTGTCCCTATGGTCCACGCGAAATTATAACAGACGGAGAAGATGGAATATTAGTTGAAGATGGAAATATCAATGTCTTAGCACAAAAAATGGAAAACTTAATGGCAGACTCTACACTGAGAAAAGCCATGGGAACAAAGGCTATTCAGAATATTGCCCGATACAATCCAGAGGCAATTATGAATAGATGGATTACTCTCTTTAATAATATATAATGCTTATGGATATCAGTGTCATCATACCCATATATAACGTAGAGAAGTATCTAAAGAGATGCCTTGATAGCGTTCTGAGACAAGAAAAGGTCTCCATGGAAATCATATTAGTTGATGATGGTTCAACAGATACATCAGGAAAAATCTGCGAAGATTATGCAGACAAACATTCTATAATAAAATGCATACACACATCAAACTCCGGGCCTTCAACAGCAAAGAATGTCGGTTACGATATAGCTACAGGTAATTATATCGCATATATTGATAGTGACGATGAAATAAAACCAGAAATGTTTCATACAATGCTTGAATCTGGATATAAACATAATGCAGACATTGTATGTTGTAACTATATTCAGGTAGATGAAAAAGGAAACATTTCCCATACAGAACATACAGGACTGGAATATGTGTTAACACAAGACGAGGCTCTAAAAGCCATTCTAATAAAGGACAAGATTTATTCCCAGTGTTGGACAAAAATATACAAACGTAAAACAATGAGACTACATAATATAAGAAATACAGAAGGAATAAAAACCGATGAAGACTTTATATATAATATTCAGGCTTTTGCATGTAGTCATATTATATGTGTTATTGATAAACCATTATACATATACTCACATCGCACCAGTTCTTTATCAAAAGACTATTTTAGAGGACATATAAATCAGTATATTGATAATCGCATATATAGACTTGAACTTGTAGAGAAAATCATTCAAAAAGAATTTCCACATTTAAAAGAATACAGTATTTATCATTGCATTTTCTATTACAATGAACTATTAGGAAAAGTTTGCAATTATCCATACTTATATAACGATCAAAGGATACATAAAGTTATAGATTATATCAAGAAGCATTCTAAAACACTTAGAATGAATCATGATAAACTGGGTTTTAGTATAATTGGCTTTTACCTGATATTTTTTTTACCCACAAAAATATATTTGTATTATAGACTCTGGAAATGCAAGCAATAATACTGTACTTTCATAATTTTAACTATCACCTATTAGAACATAAAATATGATTCAAAACAAGAATTCAAAATCATTTCTTAATTCCATATGTGGTAATAAGATTTGGATACCATTGCTATTATGCGGTATTAATCTCATTGTTATGCACTATTATATATTGCATACGTGTAAATTGGACGGTTTTTTTAATTTTGTTTTTTATATTGATAATTCTGTAGGTGTTTGCTTCGACATTCTAGTAATTTACTTTGTCTCATACTGGTTGACACTTAGAAATACGAAGTGGGCATTGATATTATGTTTTACCATTACATGGCTATGGTCATTATCAAATGTATTGTATTCACGATTTTTCTTTCATTACCTGAGTCTATCCGCAATTAATCAAGGAGAAGCACTTGCAGACAATCTTATTATTCAATGTATCAAGGCCAATATCCATTTGGAAGATTTATATTATCCATTTGTAGCGTTGCTGTTTTGGAGGTTATTGCTTTATATTTTTAAAGAACATCATTTTTTTTCCTTAAGGAAAATCATAATTGGTTTTATGTTACTTGTTATTTTTGATTTGGTAGCACATGTATCTTATTGTATTTGTCAGCCAAATTTTAGATATATGAGCTACATTCTCCATCGTATTTATAGCAATCAGTTTGTTACACATCTATATTATTCCAACCCCAAAATGGCACATTTCTTGCGAGGAGAGATCAGAACTATATGCGCAGAAGCCATTACTACAACTCAAGGTAATATTGAATTAACATCTGAACAACTGTCAGAGATTAATTCTTTCAAATTAAAATCAAGAAGAAGTCTATCTGATTACACAAAAAAGTTATCTTCTAAAAATGTTATATTTATTCTTGTGGAATCATATATGTCATTCACATCGGATATGAAAGTAAATGGAAAAGAAGTCACCCCCTTTCTTAATTCTTTAAAAAGAGATAGTACTGTATATTACAACGGGAAAATTCAAAACAATGTAACAATTGGTGGTTCTTTTGATGGTCAATTCATATATATGACAGGACTATTGCCATTACGTTCAGTTATTACTTTATCAAAAACGCGCCACATTACTTTGCCAGGCTTACCTAAGGCGCTTGGTAGAGAATCACGCATGATTATACCTACAGTAACATCAATTTGGAATCAAGATGAAATGTGTCAACAGTATGGCTTTGATAAACTATATGCAAGGAATGATTATTCTACTGATTTAAATAGTAATTTAACGGACGAACAAGTATTTCAGTTAGCAATTCAAAAAGACAAGAAATCGCCACAGCCATTTTTCTCTGTTATTCTGACAATATCTATGCACCAACCATATGAACAGCAAATTGACTCAACATTCCTAATCAACGATCCATTAATTAATGATGAGCTTGCTAACTATTTGAACGTTTGCCACTACACAGATAGACAAATTGCGCAATATTTTAAATATTTAATTGAATCTGGATTATACAACAACAGTTTGATTGTCATAGCCGCTGATCACCCTGTTAACAATATTAATTTTGGCGGTATTAAGAATGACATACCGTTATATATTGTCAATGCAGGTGTCCCCCCGCGCAACATGTGGCAAGGACAATGTAATCAAATAGATGTATATACAACCATCCTTGATCTGTTAGGATATAAAACTGATTGGACAGGCTTGGGTTATTCACTTAAATGTAGTCAATATGAAAGTTCGGTATCTTCACGAACATGGGAAGTCTCTGAATGGATAATAACAGGTAACTATTTCTCCATGAAATGATTTTTCAACATCCAATATTACAATGTCAGCTAAATACAATGAGTCAACTGTCCCTCATCTGCAACATATATAAGTTCCTTAGTAAAGAGTTTCCCACATGGGGGCTAACTCAATCACAAAGTATTAAATATTTTCAACACTTCATAGATTCTTCTGTGCAGTTTGAGATCATGCTCTGCTATAGCCACCACACATTAGATAGTATAGGTATAATTGATCTGAATCATAACAACAGTCTCTGTCGTTCCCCAAAAGGGGAAAATATATTAACGCAATTTAATCCAATAAAATAAATATATACACTAATGATTATTATTACGGAAAGTAAACTATTTGGTCTCCATAACCATGTTGTTTGGCAGATATACAAATTTCTTGTTCTTGTCTGCCGTATAGTATGTAACACAATGAAGAACAGTAGATATTTTCAGTTTATTAAACTAATCAAATTGTTAAAATGAGTAATTCTGGTTTTCAATATAGGTTTTCAAGACTAATAAAATGGTTGAGGTTTCCTCTGATCTTCCTGATTATTATGCTCCATTGTTATTCGGTTCAAAGATTAGAAGGAAATCACGAGATGTATTTCAAGGCTTTATACCCATTCTACAACTGGCTCGGTGAGACAGGTGTTCCTGGATTCTTTTTTATCTCTGGTTATCTATTATTTCTCAGCAAGAAAAGTTATTATCAGAGAATTGCAACAAGAGTTCATACTCTACTTATACCATATTTATTGTGGAATTCCTTACTTCTTATATTATACTTAATAACATATGCTTTAGGATTTCCTCAGGACATAAATGGAAGAAGTATTGCTGATTACAAACTTATAGATTATGTCCGTCTATTTTGGGACAGAGGTTCATTCGATAATGGAAATTTCGTACCTATACTATGTCCATTATGGTATATTCGAAATCTACTGATAATGTCTATATTATCTCCTCTGTTCTTTTATATTGTAAAATACTTACGAGAGATGTTTCTGCTTTTCATTGCAATATGGTGGATGGCAACATATAATAATGCCTTTATACCACAAACTATTCTATTCTTTTGTCTTGGTGCTTACTTTTCTATATTGAATAAAAATCCACTTGAGACAGTTATCAAGAAAAAGACGCTATTTCTAACAATGTTTGTCCTGTTTGCTGCTGGGGACATAATTACCCACGTCGCAATAAGTACACCTGTCAATTTACAAATCCATCGTTTGGCACTAATTATCAATATACCCGCATTATTCTTACTAGCAGATTACTGTGTACGAAATAATTATTCTAACGAGTTATTGCCTAATGCAGCATTTATAGTTTTCTGTGTACATTATCCAATAGTTGTCATACTTCGTAAGTTATGCATAATTCAATTCTCTAATGCATCAGATATCATGCATATTATGTTATACTTAATATGTGTAATCATATCGACCTTATTAAGTCTTGGCATTTATTTACTTCTTGGCAAATATCTACCAAACGTAAAAAGAGTATTATCCGGAAACAGATGAAACATTACCTAAAAATATTGTTTTTTATTTCATTTCTTGCTATATGTATAATAGCCAGCATAAAAATATATTATTATTACTCTCCAGCCAAGGAGCGTCAACCTTATTTCACAATCCAACATAATGACGACACTATACGCATTGCATATATTGGAGACAGTTGGGCATTTGGACATAAAAACCACGAATGTAAAATTGAAAATATATTAAGTAATAAATTATCTAGAAATGTAATTGTGTCATCATACGGTATAGGAGGTCTAACGAGCAAAGAGATATATAATGCATTATTTGAGAACGATAGTCTAAAACAATTTATGAAAAAGGGATATAATTACTGTTATATTTCTGCAGGAATTAATGATACTTACAAAAAAATGAGCACAACATATTACTCAAAAAGCATAGATTATATTATTCAATTTATGCTTACAAATAATATTCGTCCGATCATTCAAGAAATTCCAGACTATAACATCATCAAATCATATGAAAGACAAACAATAAAACATAAAATTATAAGACGCATATCAATGTTTATTAATGGAACCCATTTGGATTGTAAGCAATCGTTCCGAAACGCACTAAACAAGTTAATAAAAGAGAAAAAATATAAAGACAAAGTCAGTATAATCCCATATAAGTCATGGAATAAAAACTACGAACAAGACTTAAAAGAATACTATAATGAAGATCAAATGCATCTAAACGAGAAAGGATACACATTACTTGACAGTACCATCGAAGCATCAATAATACAACAGGAGAAAGATAGACAATAAAACATAGATTTTTTATTTCATCTTTTTACCCAACATAAAAGGTAATTTACTTTTAAAAACAAGTATTACTGGATATATTAACGCTTCAAAAAGAACAACAAGAATAACAGCTATATACCAAGGATAAACAATTTTACCGTCTATATCCAATAATTTTTCAAGAATAAAATTAGTCGAACCAATTAAAATAAAATGAATTCCCATTATAACTATAGTACCAATAGAAAGGTTATCAATAATAGTGGAGTGAATTCGATCTAAGAACTTGCAAACACCTATAACCCCACAAATAGCAAAAATACTAATAAACCAATAACGAAAAGCATATACTATCATATTATTTGTTTCCTTATCAATAAAAAATATTATAATACTTATACACATACATACAATTCCAACGAACCAATCATACTTATTCACAGTAGTTGATATAATATTCTTATGCCTACTGTAATAACCTATAAAATAAAACGGCAAACATTTAAAAAAACCGACTGGAGTTAAATCTCTAATATACAAATAGAATTGATTATGTACATATAAAACAGAAGAAATCACAATTAAAATGAATATAATTATATATCCATATTTATACATATTACACATAGACAGAATCAGTTTATACCCTATTAACGAAGCAATAAACCACGTAACACCATTCAATTGCTCGTAATATGTCGAATCAGCCTGCAACATGAACATTCCTATAAGAGGTTTAACATAATCATATAATTCCGCATTAGGAA
>AUXO012038642.1_pt1 | contig 12552 bp, 8 predicted proteins | sample 768731 | NCBI WGS metagenome assembly AUXO01 (sample SAMN02715735, study PRJNA202380) | gut metagenome | biome: sheep rumen | host: Ovis aries | place: New Zealand: Palmerston North | reverse complement strand
ATAGGACGCCTTCAGGTAAAGGGAGAAGCGGTATTCACAGGATATTATGAGCTTGACGAGGAAAATGCCCGTTCATTCACAGAGGACGGCTGGTTCGATACGGGTGATCTTGCCATGATAAAAGAAGGCGAGGTCATTATCACAGGCAGAAACAAGGAAATAATAATTGTAAACGGCGTAAATGTCAGCTGTCTTGAGGTCGAAAAAAATATTGAGGAAATAGATCTTGTTCAAACCGGTACAGTCGGAGTATCGGCAGTAAAAGACGAAGAAACCAATCAGGATCAGGTTGTCATATTCTATGGAGAAAGTGATAAGTCTCACAGAAAAAACATTCAGGATCAGATAACGAGAATAATGATAAGTTCATACGGATTCAGCTTTAATTATCTTGTTCCGATACCAGTTGATGAGATACCACGTTCAGCTATTGGCAAGATCGAGAAAAAGCTGCTTGTTAAGAAATTCATGAACGGTGAACTGAAAGCTCAGGCTACCGGTGGTGAGGACAGGATACCTATGTGGTTCTGCGGAACCGTTACTGAAAAGGAAGAGCTTTCGGGAGCAGGTATATCGGAAACTGAAAGAATAATCAGATTTGAAAGCAGTTCTGAAAATAACGGACATTTTGATAAACTTGAATATCTCAGCAGGTATGTTGCGGAAAAAGCTGAAGGCAGCTTTGTTGTGGCAGTATCTGCTGATGATCCGTCAGCATCTTTGATCAAGGGCTTCTGTGCAGCATTGGTACAGGAAAACAGCGGTATAAGAATAAGAACAGTTGTATACAACGGGAATATATCAGACAATGAGCTTATGGAAGAGCTTAACGATGCAGCAAAGAAGAATATCAGAAACAGTGTTGTATACAGGAATGGTTCTGAAAGAGCAGTTGAAAAGCTTTACAGGATAGACATTGATGATAAAAAGCCTGTACGTACACCTTTTGTCAGAAATGGTACATATGTGCTTATCGGCGGATTCGGAGGAATAGGTTCACTGTTCGCCAAGAGACTTGCCAATAATTACGCTGCTTCACTTTATATCATAGGAAGAAGAAGTGAGGCTGAAGTGAGATCACAGCTTTCCGAATTCAACAAAGATACACACATAACTTATATTAGCTGTAATATTACTGAGGCAGGACAGCTTGGAGCAGTTCTCGACGATATTTCTCGTAACAGCAGTATAAACGGCATTATTTCATTCCTGTCGGCAGGTCCTGAGAATTATGATCCGTCCAATAAGGAAAAGTTCCTTGCAGTCAGCAAATCGGCAGAGGAAATTAGCTGTGAACTTACATCTGTAAAGGCTGCTTTTGCTGATATAGATCATTTCCTGAGCAGCAGAGAGGACATTGATCTTATAGCCTTCACAAGCGTGACAGGTATACTTGGCGGTCAGTCTTACAGCACCTATTCCGCTGCAAGCAGATATATATACGATTTTAAGCTGTCATGCGATAAGAACAGATATTATGTCATTGCATGGAGCAAATGGAAGAATAGAGGACTCAGCCGTTATGATACGGATAATGACAATATATCAGCTGAGTATGCAGGATATCATCTGATAAAGGGCAGACAGGGTGTGACCTCTGCTGAAGCAGTACTCTCTATGGATATCAGACGTTCAGTTATTGGTCTTGATCTTGATAATCAGTCACTTCACAGAACATATGCTGTACTTTTTGACACAACAGCAAATGAAATGGTTACTAAGATATGCTATACCGCAACTGAAGATATAACAGTGAAGTCATCAGGAAATGCCGAGCTGATAAACAGAAAGCAGGAGAATGTCCCTGTATCCGATGCAGAACTTGAAAAACGCATGATTGATCTATGGAAAAAAGTGCTTATGATAAGCGATCTTGCTCCTACTGACAGCTTTTTCGAGGTCGGAGGTAATTCTCTTAAACTTATCAGTCTTATTGACAGGATAAATGAGGAATTCGGTACAGCATTTACGGTTGCTGATTTCTATGACAATCCCAGTGTAAGATTGATCACATCACTTATTAAACCTGACGATGCAGTCAGTGAAACAAACGATAATATAATTATGATATAATGCATAAATGAAAGGAAATAGAATTGAATTACAATAATATTGCCGTAATAGGCATGAGTGGTAAATTTGCCCAATCTGACGATCTGGAGCAATTCAGTAAGGTACTTGCGGAAAAGCGTGACTGCATAGGCATGATTCCTGATGAAAGACTTGAGCTTATGGGATTCGACAGAAAAAACAAGTATGTTGACATGGGCTTCATGAACGATATTGATTGCTTTGACAATGAATTTTTCGGAATATCAGAAAAAGAGGCAGGATATCTCAGTCCTGAGCAGAGGATATCAATGGAAATGGCAGTTCTTGCAGTTCTTGATGCAGGATATTCACTGAAGCAGATCAGGGGAAGCAGGTGCTCTGTATATCTTGCGACCACTCAGAATATATACGGCACTATGATAAAAAGGCATACCGGAGTATCTCTTAAAGGAAATATGCCATCAATGGCGCCCGGAAGGATAGCACATTTTCTTGATCTGCGAGGAGCAAATGCCATACTTGATTCTGGCTGTTCATCTGCATTGGTATCAGTTCATGATGCGTGTATGAAGCTCACTGTTCATGAGACCGATCTCGGTCTTGTGGGCGGAGTGATTGTCAATCTGAATATACCGCAGGTCGATAACAACTATAATGTATTCGGACTTTCTTCACCAACATTCAAAAGCCGACCATATGATGCAGCCGCTGATGGTGTTGCACTGGGAGAGGGAGCAGGTTGCGTTCTTCTGAAAAGACTTGAAGATGCGGAACGTGACGGCGACCACATTTATGGCGTACTGAAATGCGGTGCAGTAAATGGTGACGGAGGAAGATCTGAATCACCATCAATGCCAAGTATAGTGGGAGAGAGCGAGGTTATCTGTGAAGCATGGAATAGCATTGATCCCAAGACGATAACCGAAATAGAGGGACACGGTATAGGAACGACAATCGGAGATACTGTTGAGGCAGCAAGTATAGACCGAAGCCTGAAACAGAACGGTATCAGCAGTGATTCACATATACTGTTAAGCTCGGTTAAATCCAATATAGGTCATCTTTCCTATGCGGCAGGTCTTTCTTCACTTATAAAAGTTATGCTTGGTTTTAAGAACGGAGTAACTTATCCTATAAGCAATTTTACATCTCCAAGTCCACTTATTGACTTTGAACACTCTGCACTTGAACCACTTGCAGAAATAAAAAAATGGGATAAAGGTATCCGCAGAACTGTTGGTATAAATTCGTTCGGATTAAGCGGAACCAATGCTCATATAGTAGCTGAGAATTATCATGTTTCAGAAAATGAAAGAACAGTTCCCAAACGTAGTCTTGTAAAACTTTCCGCAATGACACCGTATTCTTTTGAGAAATACAAAAAGTCTGTAATCAGTCACATATCCGTGCATAATGAGCCTTTTGAGTCTGTTTGCTTCACTCTTAACAGCGGACGTGATGACTATGCACTCAGAAGAATGGTTGCTGCAGATGATATTGCAGAACTTGAAGAACAGCTTGAAATGGTGACATATGCCGAACCGAGAAAACTGAACACTGTTTTTCTTATGAAGCACACAAAAGCCAATGAAATAAGAATTTCCGATTTTTCAGGCGAGTTTCCGGGAATTGAGAATAAATTCCGCAGAGTTTCCGAAGATGAGGATATCAACATAAAATATGCCGTATACAGTTTCCTTACATCAATTAAGATAAAGGCAGATACTGTACTTGCGGATAAAACAGGAAAAGCAGTAATAGATCTTGCTGCTGACAGGATAACCGAGGAAAAGCTGCCGCAGTCCGAACCTGTTGATGATGATTATACCAAAATCAGGGGATATCTTGAAAAACTTGAAGACAGGACAGCAGTTGCGGTAATAGGCGGAGATATCACAAAGTTGAAAGATCTGCCAAGAAATATTCGTATCTATGATGTTTCAGATCCGAAAGGACTTGAGAAATTCATTATTGCTTACTATAACAGCGGCGGTGATATTGACTGGAATGAATTTTATAGAGGTACTGAAACAAAAAGGATATCACTTCCCGGATACTGTTTCGAGAAAAAACATTTTTGGGAGCTTGATAAGTCACTTTCAAATCGTCCTGTCAATGCAAAGACAACAGAAAGCAGGATAAAAGATAATACGGTGACGAATCCGACTGAGCTTAAACCAATTGTTGAAGAAGATAAAAATGTCACTTATGATGCAGTTGAGCCGACAGTCAGTGAAACCGGTGAGAATATCCACGATCCTGTAAATGAAAAGCTGGAGGGAATATGGCGAAGACTGTTTGACTTTGACAGCAAAATTGACGGAGACGAGGATTTCTTTGATCTTGGTGGAAATTCATTGCTCATACAGCAGATGTCAATAGCTATAAATGAGATGTTCGGTATTGAATTTGATATCTATCAGATTTATGATAATCCAACTGTCAACGAGCTTTCAAGGTGTATTTCAAAGCAGCTTTCGGAGGAATGAAGCTATGAACATTCTCTATAAAATAATACAGGAAAAAGCACAGGAAATTCCCGATAAAATAGCTGTTACCGACCGTAAAGGCAGTGTTACCTACGGTGTACTGTGGAAAAGGATATGCTCAGCTGCGGATATTCTTTGCAGAAACGGCATGAAACGAGAGAGCAGGGTCGTTATAAGTGCTGATTCCTCTGTCGATTTTGCAATTATATTTATAGCAGTACAAGCCTCAGGCGGTATAAGTATACCGATTGACAGGTCATTGCGTGGCGAAAAGGCTGAGGAACTGCTCAGAACGGCTGATGCTGACATATTCATATCACTCAGCCGCAAAAAAAACATCAGTACAGATAAGGTCAGGGTAATGACTTATGCTGATATAACCGAAAATATAACAGAGGAATTCAGAGAATTTGATTTCGTTTTGCCAAATGAAGATGAAACAGCAGAGATAATTTTTACAACAGGTACTACCGGAAAGCCAAAGGGTGCTGTGCATACTTACAGAAGTATAAGTGCCAATATACAGATGACATATGATGGTGTAGGAATAAAAAGCGATGATGTGATACTTATCCCCATCGCTCTCAGCCATTCATATGGACTAAGGGTATTCCGTTCTGCGCTTTATGCAGGAGCAGAGGTGGTTTTACAGAACGGGGCACTTTTCTTCGACGAACTGGAACGAAATATCCGAAAGAACCACTGTACAGGACTTGCGTATATAACAGTGGGGATAGAAATGATGCTGTCTCAGCTTGGTGAGGAAAAAACAGCAGATATTCTTGGCGGACTAAGATATATTGAATTCAGTGCAGGAGCACTTCCGCTGAATATGCGTCAGCGTTTGTGTGTACTGCTAAAAAACACAGATATCCTGAATACATGGGGTTCGACTGAAACAGGCGGAGCACTTTTCATAAACGTTTCAAAGGATAAAAATACATATTCAGCAGGCAGGACTATAAACGGTGCTGAAGCAGCAATTGCAGATGCAGACGGAAATATATCCCGTAAAAATAACATTAGCGGCAGACTGGCATTAAAAGGTGAAATGGTAATGAGCGAATACATAGGAGCTCCGGAGCTGACAGAAGCTGTATTTCATGATGGCTGGCTGCTTACGGGAGACATAGTCAGCATTAATGAGGACGGATATGTATTATTTGAAGGAAGAGCTGACGATATAATAAACTGCGGAGGTGAAAAGATATCTCCGTCTGAGATAGAGCATACCGCACTTGGTTACGGAGATATCGAAGAAGCAGTTTGTGTGGGTGTCAGGGATGATATGTTCGGCGAAGTACCGGTAATATATATCAAACCGATGGAAGACAGGACAATAACCGTCGATGAGATAAAAAAACATATGTCACGGAATCTGGAACATATGAAGCTGCCACGTGATATTATTATTACTGATAATATACCTCACAATTCTATGGGAAAGATAGAACGAAAAAAGCTGAAAGCAATGTATGAGAGACAGAATAATAATTGTAATCCTGTAATAAGTGCAATACTTGGCAGACGAAGTGTCAGGGACTTCACTGAAGAAACTGTTCCTGAGGATATAGTAAGACTTCTTGCAGAGACAGGAACAGCAGCACCGTCAGGCAGAAATACACGTACAAGAATGTTTACGGTGATCTCCGACAGAGATGAGATACGTTCATTGAAAGAACTGACAGGCAGAATTGCTGCCCGTGAGAAAACGTCTTTCCATGGCTTCGGTGAGCCGCCGCTTATGATACTGATATCCAACGAAAGACGTAATAAAGATGGAATACAAGATGCAGCCTGTGCGGCAGAAAATATCATGATCGCCTGTCATTCTCTTGGCCTTGGCAGTGTATGGTTGAATCCGCTTATGAATATATGTGATACAGCGGAAATCAGAGAACGTCTTGACCAATACGGTATACCACGATCATATATTGTCTGGGCAGCTCTTGCAATAGGGTATCCATCAGGAAAGATCCCTGATTTTGTGCGTAAAGAGGAGAGCATAATATACATCGGAGGAAAAACGAATGGTAATAAATAGTATAGGCAGGTATATCCCTGAAACGAGCTGTGATAATTATGAGATAGCAGAACGCTTCGGAAAAACAAAAGAATTTATCGATGAAAAGATAGGCTTCCGCAGACTTGCATATTCAAAAGAGAAAACTGTTACTGAAATGATGTTTGCAGCTTATGAGGATCTTGCTGTCCGAACGAGCATAGACCCGAAAGATATAGGACTTATAATTACAGTGGTACAGAAACCGGATTATTCTGTGCCGCATACCTCTGCTGTAATACATAATAAAATAGGATGCAGCAGCAACTGTATGACATTTGACATAGATCAGGGTTGTGCAGGATTCTGCTACGCACTTCATATAGCGGAAAAGCTGAATATAGATAATACTCTGATACTCACAGGTGAAAGATTCAGTTCGTTTATCAGCAGGGACATACTGGATTTTGCAATGCTTCTTGGTGATGCTGCCACAGCTACACTGCTGAAACGCTGCGGAAGCGGTTTTACAATAACGGACAGCAGATGTGCTACCGAACCAAAAAGCTGTGATGCTATACAGATCATAGACGGTTTGCTCAGAATGACAGGTGCAGATGTATTCAGCTCTGCTTGTAGGATAGTTCCTCCTGCAGTAAAAGACATACTTGCACAGAATAAGTTAACTATGGAGAATATTGATCTGCTACTTCTGCATCAGGCAAGTCTGAAAATAGTCAGCTTCATAGGAAAACTGCTGAAAGCACAGGAAAAGACACTTTTCCTTTCTGCCGATTACGGCAACACAGGGCAGTCATCTATTCCGCTTATGTTGGCAGATCAGATAGAAAATGAAAAAATAAAACGAATAGTCGGATGCGGATTTGGTGCCGGGTTTAGTCACGGTACTGTACTGCTTGAAAGAAAAAACGATCAGGAGTGATAATCATGAGTAAAAATGAACTGAAAGATATATTTACAGAATGCAAATTAAATACAGATCACGATTTTTCCGATGAAAGTACACTTGGTGAGCTGGGGCTTGATTCTCTGGATATAATGATGCTTTCATTTGAACTCAGCGAAAAAAGCGGAAATGAGATCAAGCTGAAAGCGAGTTCAAGTATAAGTGATCTTCTTGCGGTGGAATAATGCAGCTATGGATAATATTATAGGAATTCTTGGAAGCAGCGGAACGGTCGGCAGACACGTTGCGGCTTATCTTCTTGAAAAAGGATACACTGTCTGTGGTGCTCAGCGCCGTCAGACAGAGGAATTTGCAGATAATGAAAACTTTACTCAGCAGAAAGTTGATATTGGCTCACAGGCTGAGCTGACGGAATTTTGCAAGAAGTGCAGATATATCATCAACTGCATTGCGCCCTCGTTTATATATGGTGAAAAAGTTGCAAAAACGGCAGCTGAAAACGGCTGCGTTTATATTGATCTGACTGATGCAGTAATGGATAAGAAACTGCCTGAGGGAGGAGTGTATGTTACATCATGCGGTTATATTCCGGGATTATCAGCATATCTTCCGATGATGGTAGGCAGAAAGTATTTTGATAAGGTATACTCTGTTACCGAGATACAGGGAGGAAATGAGATATGTTCGGCAAATGCCCTGATAGACATAATACTCAGCTCCGAGGTATCAGGAAAGGGAGATATGTTTTACAGCAACGGCAGTACCGAACATATCAGTCTTAATATTGGAAAAAGGTACAAACTGCCGTTTTTTGATAATGAGGTATTTCTGAAACCTTACATAAGTCATGAACTTGTGCATCTGGCGGAAAGGGAAGAAATAAACTGTTTCAGATGGTTCAATGTCTATGAAAATATGGAGCAGTTTGCGTTTATCCTTAAAATGGTCAGTCTTTTTGCCAAAACAGGTTCAGACGAGTTGTCAGATGTGATAAGAAAGGAGTGTGATAAGCGCCGCAAGGCACTAAATGAGGAGATTCACGCTATACTTGGTGCAGAACTCATCGGCTCAAAGGACGGCATTGAAAAATGTGTACGGTATGTACTTGATGTTCATGACAGCAGTGTCCTTTGCGGCATCACAGCAGCAGTTATTGCAGAACAGGTGATAGAAAACGGAGCACCTGAGGGAAAGAGTTACGGATATTTATTTATTCCCGAGGATTTTATCGAAAAGATTTCCGGATATCTTTCCGAGGGAGAGCGTTTTGAGATCACTTTCCACACAACAAATGAAGCATTTACCGCAGAACTCTGATATCAACAGGAGGTATCATATTCATGAAAGAAATAGTAAAATTTACTGATGTTGTAAAGAAATACGGAAAAGGAGAAGCTGAACAGATAGCTGTAAACAATATCAGCTTTACAGTCAATGAGGGTGAATTCACAGTAATACTTGGACAGTCAGGCGCAGGAAAATCAACAGTGCTGAATATGCTGGGCGGCATGGACATTCCAACATCAGGCACTGTCGAAGTAAATGGCAAGGTGCTATCAGGACTTAATGACAGGCAGCTTTCGGAATACCGTGCAGAAACAGTCGGATTCATATTCCAGTTCTACAATTTGCTGCCAAGTCTGACAGCGTATGAGAATATTGCACTCATCAAGGATATCACAAAAAAATCTCTGGACGCTTCCGAGTTGTTAAAGGCGGTCGGACTTGAAAAACACCGCAACAAATTTCCGTCACAGCTTTCTGGCGGTGAACAGCAGAGAATATCCATTGCCAGAGCACTTGCAAAAGATCCTGCAATTATATTGGGCGATGAGCCGACAGGTGCACTTGATTCGGAAACAGGCGTTCTCGTTCTTGAACTTATGATAGATATGTGCAGAAAGAAGAACAAAACTGTAATATTGGTAACTCATAATGCAGATATTGCCAAGTGTGCAGATAAAGTAATACGCATGAAAAACGGAAAAATAAAAGAGATGTATGTTAATGAAGCTCCTGTTCCTGTAAGGGAGGTGGAGTGGTAATGCTTCGTAAAAAGTTGTGCAGAGATCTCAGAAAGAATTTCGGACAATTCTTCTCGGTATTTCTTCTTTCAATGCTTGCAGTAATGCTTTTCACAGGTCTTGAAGGAAATGTTATAGGTGCAAAAAAGGCAAGAAACGTGTTCCACGATAAAACGGTTCTTGCAGATAACTGGCTATATGGCGAAGGCTTTTCAGATGATGATGCAGATAAGATAAAATCTGTCGGAACTGTTGGTGAGGTTCAGCCGAGACTGTTTTTTTCTGCTGAAGCTTCGGAATATAATAATGCAACGCTGTATGTGTATGCACAGAACAGCAATAAGGTCAGCAAACCGTATCTGATAGACGGTGATGAATATGATCCTGATGATGAAGAGGGCATATGGATTGCGGACAGATTTGCCAAAGCATGGGATATAAAGTGCGGAGAGGAATTTACATTCAAGGCTGGACAGAATAAGGTAACAAGAACTGTACGGGGACTTATTGACAGTGCAGAGTATGAATATATGATCGCTCCTGACGATCTGACAGTTGACTTTCATCACATAGGTTATATCTACATTTCATACAACAGCGTGAAAGAAATATTCGGGGCAGAGCTTCCGTATAATCAGATAGCGCTAAAAGCTGAGTCGGATAATGAAATAGACGAAAAAAAGGTATCTGAAGCAATTGACGGGAATTACTCGGTAATGAGTGACAGAAATGCAGTTGCAGGTATAGCCCGTCTTGATTCTGAGCTTCAGCAGCATGATGGAGTTTCATGGGGATTTTCCTTTATTTTTATCATTATCTCCATGCTTGTTATTATGACATCAATGAACCGAATGGTGGCAAGACAGCGTACACAAATAGGTACACTGAATACTCTTGGCATGAAAACAGGACGAATCCTGTTTCATTATGTCAGCTTCAGCCTGTTGGTATCGGTACTTGGCGCAGCTATTGGTTTCATTTTAGGTACATTTAAGATCGGACAGAAAATGGTTGACAAATTCAGCGGCGAGAACGGCTTTACTGTACCTGACTGGAAAACAGGCTTTGACGGTTCAAGTATACTTATACTTCTTCTGGTGATAGGAAGCAGTTGTTTTGCGGCATTTTTAAGCTGCAGAAAGATACTCAGACTAAGACCAGCCGAATCTCTCAGACCTGCACCGCCTGTCAGCGGAAAAAACTGTATTTTTGAGAAGCTTCCTTTCTGGGATAAACTGGGATTCACAGCGAGATACGATCTTCGTGACGTATCACGTGCAAAACTCAGAACTATCATGGGAATAATCGGTACAGCCTGTGGTATGCTGATTCTGTCGGCATCTCTTGGAATGTTCGGAACGATAGATAATGTAAGTGACTGGAGTTTCAATAAGATACAGACATTTAATTATCAGATGAAGCTTGAGAAAAAAGTGACAACAGAACAGGCTGATGAACTGGCAGAAAAGTATTCTGGAGAACTTGTTATGAGTGCATCAATAGAAGCAGCTGCACAGCCTCATGCAGTATCCGATGAGAAAGAAAAGGTAGTTCTTACAGTCATTGAAGGCAAGGGAATGTATAACGTAACTGATGCAGATAAAAATATCGTTGAACTTAAAGAAGGTCAGGCAGCTCTGACGGCAAAAACCGCTGAAAAGCTTGGACTAAAAAAAGGAGACAAGGTATACTGGCATAAGTATGATGAAAATCAGTGGTATGAATCTGAAATAGGCGTTATAAGCCGTGCGCCTGAGAGTATGGGAATAACCATGCTCAGGAGTGAACTTGAATCAGACGGAGTTGATTTTTCTCCGTATATGATGCTGACCAATGAGGACATATCAGGTTTTGACGGCGAAGAAGCAGCAACGGTGCGCAGCCACAGTGAACTTGAAGAGGCGTATAACAGCAATATGAGTGTTATGACGGTGCTCTTTGTTATAATGCTGATATTTGCGCTTCTTCTGATAATCATAGTTATATACAATTCGGGAAATCTTTCATTCTACGAAAGAGAGAAAGAATTTGCAACTCTTAAAGTAATAGGCTTTTCATCAAAAAAGATAAGAAAACTGCTGGAACTTCAGAATGTATGGGTGGCGGTCATAGGTGTTATACTTGGTATGCCTTTTGCAAAGAGGGTTCTTGAATCAATAATGAATTCCAATGGTGAGAATTATGATTATCAGGCAGTCATAACTATACCGGGCTATCTTGCAGCGGCGGCATTTGTACTTATCGTATCAGCATTTGTCAGCTTCATGTTTTCGAGAAAAATCAGGAAGCTTGATATGGTCGGTACATTCAAGGGCATAGAGTGATGCTTTACATATACCGCAGAACTTCCTGTGATGGAAGCTTTCTTGAAAAGGCAGAATTGCTGCTCAGCAGAGAACGGTATGAGAAACTGAAGAGGTATAGATTTGACAAGGACAAAGAACTATGTTGTATAGCTTTTCTGCTTCTGCGGTACGGACTATACTGTGAATACGGTGTTGTTCGGATCCCTGAGATTTCAGAAGGACAGTTCGGAAAGCCGTATCTCAAAACGGGAGAAGCATATTTCAATCTGTCCCATTGTGACAATAGTATACTGTGCAGTTTAAGTCAGTATGAAACGGGTTGTGACATACAGGACTATAAAAACAGTATTTCCGAAATAGCAGACAGAGTGCTGACCGGAAACGAAATACACTTGTCGTCCGGCAATGTCAGAGAAATATCCCGTTTCTGGTCGCTTAAAGAGGCATATGGTAAATATTACGGCTTCGGACTTGGCTATAACTATGCAGAAAAGGATTTTTCTCATATATACAGCTCTGATGAAGTTCAAGATTTTGAAGAAGTGAAAGTATATTCAAAATGCTTTGACGAATTTGCTTTGAGCTGTTTTACTAATGATACTCCGTGTATCCAAAATATATCATATGATGAACTGTCAGCATTTATTGAAACTATTGTTGCTTTAAATGTTCGGTCGTAATTCAGGTGATAGAAAAATATTTCTGTTTTGCTATATCTGAGAATAAGTTTAAGGCAACACCGCACAAAGCC
>AUXO016458141.1_pt1 | contig 12553 bp, 9 predicted proteins | sample 768731 | NCBI WGS metagenome assembly AUXO01 (sample SAMN02715735, study PRJNA202380) | gut metagenome | biome: sheep rumen | host: Ovis aries | place: New Zealand: Palmerston North | reverse complement strand
GATGTGTCTTACACCGTCCCAGCTGGAGTCACCATCGTCCAGGAAGGAGCTTTCAGCAGCGCACGGCTCACACATATCACACTGCCGTCTTCGTTGACAACCATTTACAATGGCGCATTTGCCTCCAACAAAAATCTTACCGAACTGACCATCCCCGAGACTGTAACGTCAATTGGGCGGTCAAATAGTACTGCTTCCGGTGCTTCCAGTTATTCAATGGTTAATACAAATATAATTTCAGGTACAAACGTGAATAGCCTCTATGTACTTAATGTAAACAATGCTCCTGTTATTAATCCTAAAACCGGAGACAACAGAAAGTATGTCATTCCCAACCGCAACAATAACATTGGCAACAGCGCGCAGTATCCTGTGGTCTATATGAAAAAGACGGCCTACGACAATAAGGTTTATCAGAATGCCAACCTGTGGAACCTGATGACCGAGTTTGCCTATGATATTCCCGTTACATTGCCCTCGAGTGGACTGAAAACGATGGGTCGTGACTTTGATGTCGATCTTTCGTTCTCTGACCTGAAAGCATACGTGTGTTCCTCTGCCTCACAAGTAGGCGATTCACAAACTGCAAATATGGAGCTAATTGCTGTTGCAGGGAAGTCAGCTGGCGAATATGTACCGTCGCGTACAGGACAGCACACCGTCAACGGTATTGCTTATGAAACCTATGTTGGCGTGATACTGAAAGGCGGCGAGGGAGCATCGGCCACCTACCGAATTGGAGAAAATGAAGATGCTACAACCTCTCAGACAAACTATTTAGTGGCAGCCACCGATGCGACAAAAGTAAAAATGGCTGAGACTATAGACGGAACAGCATATACCAACCTCGGACTGAACAGTGGATATTTTAAATATTTCACCACCGACGGGACACTTGCCTATAACAAATGCTGGCTGTCCATGCCGACAAGCATAATTGGCACTTACGACACAACTTCCGGTGCGAAAGCTTTCACGATGAGATTCCTTGACGGTGAAACCACCGCCATCTCACAAATGCACACCGACGATACCACTGCCGAAACCAAACAACCCTATTACACTCTGCAAGGTGTGCGCGCAGACCGTCCGCAACGTGGCATTTATATTCATCAAGGAAAGAAAGTAATCATCAAATAGGGAGAAAAATTATGAAAAAGACATATATACGACCGTTAATGGAAATCATCACCCCCAAATATTCTGATATTATGCAAGGTTTTAACATACCTATTTCCGGGGGGATGACTCCCGAAGAAAGTGATGCCAAAGAGTCCCTTTTCGACGAAGATGAAGATTTGGACTATTTTGACAGTGGAACAGACTTTATCAAGAGTAATATTTGGGAAGATTGAAAAGTGTTAAACTAAGTTTTATGATCAATGGAAATAAGAGTTGTTTAAATAAAAAAGTTTTTTCAACCTTTTTCGGATGCTAGAACAAAGTATGCTCTCAAAGTATCAATCTTTCCACTTCTTTTGTGCGCTTACAGTGCAACAAGTTGGTCTAAAATGAAAAAAGTATTTTTGTTAAATGACTAATTTCATAATTTTTTGTAAGTAATTCAAGTTGTTATATGCGGGGAAAGAGGTGACTTGTTTTATGCAATAGTTATAATAATCCAGGCTGCCTTGAATAGCCGTTGGCGTGATAAAGAAGATACAAGTGTATTAACTGAAGTTCCCCCTAAAATTATATATGAATCTAAAATGTATTAAAATTTGAAGATTATGAGAAAAAAAGTTCAATTTTATTGACTTTGATGCTATTGACGGTGTCAATAAGTATGCGTGCATACACTGTTGGACAGATTGTTAAGTTTGGCTAACACTATTACAAAGTCATCATTCCGTCGGGCAATGATGCTTCATTGTCTTACTTGGGATCGGATGATTCCGTGACAGGTGAATTAGAAATACCTAGCTAAGTGGATGATGGTATTGACCTTGAGTTTACTGTCACAGAAGTGGGTGGTTCTGAATCACACTATTGCTGTAATATCCGTCTGTGGTGATTCCTGAAACCGTCACCAAAATGAATCAACCCGTGTTTGCTTCTGCTAATTTGCAAAGTCTTTATATTCCAAAAAATCATACAGCGATACAGACTGCGGCAGATTACAAATGGGCGGGCCACCTGTTTAAACCGTTCATCCTGACAATCCATCCTTTACAACTGATGCAGATGGCGTGCTTTATAGTAAAGACATGAAGACGTTGAGTTCGGTGCCAAGTTCCATTGCTCTGGACAATGGTTCCTACACTGTTGCCCCTGGTGTAACCAACATTATCAAAGATGCATTCCTTATAAACCGTAACATTAAAAAAATCGTTTTACCGCCTAATTTGGCAAGCATTGAAAAAGGTTATCCAACAACAGTGAATGGTATCGGTAATTTAGCGGAATTTGAGGTTGCGGGAGGGGGGACCACTAATTTTCATACCATTGACGGTGTGCTTTTTGAAGATGATGCACTTGTAGTATATCCTCAAGGGAAAAAGGATGAAGAATACCAAGTTCCTGATGGTATAACGAAAATTGATAATTACGGAATCGCTACAAATTCTCATGTGACGTCAATCGACTTGAACGAAGTTGTGACGATTGCAGAAGCGGCATTGTCTCTGATACAAAGTTGAAGACCATCACATTGCCTAAGAATCTCTAGGAAGGCACTCTTAATGGGGCCATTACAGATTGTAAAAATATAGAAAAATATATTGTACCTGAAGATTGTGTCAATTATTCTGGTGATGACGGAGTTGTCTACACCAAAAACATGAAGACGTTGCTGCTTTATCCACCTGCACGTCCTAGCGAGACTTATGATATTCCTGATGAAGTAACGGAAATTGAAACCTTTGCATTTCGTACGGCTCAAAATATTACGTCGCTCTCAATTCCTAGCGGAGTATCAACAATTGGTAGACAGGCTTTTCGTGAAATGAAAATTTGCAAGATGTTACATTTGAAGAACCGTCAACGATTAGTAGTTTTAAAGAAGGCCTTTTCATGTATTGCCACCTATTAAATTAAAAGAGGTAAAACTTCCTACATCACTAGCCTCGATTGGCAATGCTTTTTATGGGTGTGAAAACCTGGAAGTTATTACTGTACCTGATGGTTCGCAACTTACTAATATTCAAGGTTTGGCGTTCACAACTTGTCTTGCACTGCGTGAGTTCAAATTCGAGGGCAGTTGTATTTTAAAAAACATTGGATCTGATACCTTTGCTAATTTAGCGCATCTGGAACGGTTCGACGTCCCGCAATCGGTAACCGACATTGTACGCAATGCCTTTAGTGGATGCAGTTCGCTTGCGACGGTCAATTTTGATGAAAATGCTCGTATCATACATATTCGCACAGGTGCCTTTGCTGACTGCGGACTCACAGAGATCACTATTCCTAACAGTGTTATTAATATCGAGAAAGAGGCTTTCCGTAATTGTGAGGCAAAGACAAATGTAAATGTTTCGGCTAATCTGACCAATATCGATCCCGAGGCTTTCAATTATTGTTGGAAGTTTGACAACATTACTGTAGACGAGGCGAATCCTGTTTATTCGAATGTTGACGGTTTCCTGTTAACAATAGACAAAGAGACGCTTGTTATCTTCCCGCCGGGAGAGGCTAACAGCAACTTTACACTGCTACCCCCGTCTATTACAAAGATTGGTGATTTTGCGTTTTACGACTGCAAAAAACGGGAGAACGTCGTGATTCCTAATAAGGTGACGAGCATCGGTGAGCGTGCTTTTGGGTTGTGTAACAACTTAAATACGGTGACATTCCTCTGCGATGATGTGATAGACCCTTCCAACATAGATCAGGGAAAGAATACAATGAGTTTTGACGATGACCGTGTGTCAAATGGTAACATGTTCACTCATATTAACACATACGTTCGCAAAGAATAGTTGGATAAATATTCTGCTAATAGATATTATCAGCAGTTCAATGTTGTCGGCACATCGTTCTTCGAAAACGGTAATGAATACTTGCCTGTTTCGCAGAACACTGTTGATTTGTTGTCGGTTGGAAATAAAGACTACACTTTTGTGGTGCCAGCAACTGCAACGGGCCAAGTGTTAGTGAACCCAGGTGAGATGGCCGAGAGAACATATGATGTACGTCTGATAGGCGATTACGCTTTTCAAAATACGTCAGATGTTGTAAAGGAAGTGGTGGTATTCAACAATATCCAATATATCGGTGCGCGTGCATTTATGAAAACAACAGACCTTATGCAAGATCAGAGCACGGTGGAGAACATCTTCTTCATAGATGGTGCTCCAACAAAGAGAATGCTGAGCACCACACGCTTCAAACTCCGCCCGGCTGACCTTGGTGCAAGTGCCGATAAACTCTATAGTGAAATTGTTTCTACCACCAATATTTACGTGAAGAAGTCTGCGTATGAGACGTATAAGGCGATATGGACTGATTATCAGGATAAGATTGATTATAGGGTTCCCAGTATCAATATTGGCACTAAGTATAGCACGTTCTCACGTGAGTTTGACGTAGATCTTTCCGATTGTCCTTCTTCAACAGTTTATGCCTTCACTGCCGGTAAATTAGAAAACGGTACAGGTGACTACGGTCCCCGTACAAAATATTTCGTCCGAATGACAAGCATCAATCATACTGGCGGTAATCCTGAAGGATCCAGTGGTGAAGATGACGGCAATTACATTCCTGCTAACTCGGGTGTACTGCTCAAGGTTATGGACGAAGGCGTTAACGCCCCACCACAGGGCTATTATTACTGCATTGGTGAAAACTCTAAGTGGAACAATGCTCCTTACGACGGTGAGACAGTAATGAATCCCGTGACGGTGAACGACCAGCAAGTTGATAGCGACGGTAGCGTATATGTAATGTCAGGAGGCCAGTGGAGAAAGGTTGCTGCAAATACGAATGTTACAATGCCAGTGCACAAGGCTTACATGACACTTGCCGATGTTCCTGCAGGGGCGAAGGTGATGCTCGTGTTCAGTGATAACGAGATGGTAGATGTTGATGGTGGAAGCACTACGGGTATTAATAAAGTGAACAGCGGAATGGTTTCAAAAGATGGTGCTGTCTATTACAACATACAGGGGCAACGTGTGAACCAGCCTCAGAAGGGTGTGTTCATTAAAGATGACCGTAAAGTGATTAAGAACTGAAGTTAATTTGAAAAAAGAAATGAATATGAAAAAGGAATATATTGCACCATCTGTCAAGATGGTAAATCTTGGAAACGAGAGTTTGTTATATACTGCTAGCTCCGGCATAGGTGGTGATTATGAGCCAGGTATGCCCATTGATGCCAAGCGGGAGACTTTGATGAAGGCAACTTATGGAACGTAGAGCTTGTGAATGTATGGTCTGAAGAAGAAGAGGATTGACAGTAAAAGTTTATTTAAATGTTTTTTTCGCTCCCCACTAGATTGTGATAATTTGGTGGGGCTTTTTAAGTTGTGGTGAAATAAAAATGTTTTTTCCGAAAATTACTGCCACCCCGCAAGTCTTTTAAATATAGGCCAGGTGGCAGAGTGGCAGTAATTTTCGGGGAAAAATAATAATAAAACATTTTTCTTTGCTTTTCGCTTTGTTTGTGTTACCTTTGCACTTGATTTAGGTAAAGATAAAATCGAAATTGTTCGTGAGATGAAAATCTTCGCTATAGGCATGAACTACGCGCAACACAATAAAGAGATGTCTGGCGCGTTATATAAACCAGAAGAGCCGGTGGTGTTTCTGAAGGCCGATTCGTCGCTGCTGAAAGATAAGAAACCGTTCTTCTTGCCCGAGGAATTGGGGCGTGTGGACTACGAGACGGAACTCGTGGTGCGTATTTGTCGTTTAGGTAAGTCGATACCTCAGCGGTTTGCCCATCGCTACTACGACGCGGTAACCTGTGGCATCGACTTCACGGCTCGCGACCTGCAAAGTAAATGCAAGGAAAAGGGACTGCCCTGGACGCTCTGCAAGGGATTCGACGGAGCTGCGGCCATCGGTGAATGGATACCCATAGAGAAGTTCCGTGACATTCAGGCCATTCATTTCCATCTTGACATTAACGGGAAAACCGTTCAGGAAGGATGCACCAGCGACATGCTCTATAAGGTGGATGAGCTGATAGCCTATATCTCCCGATGGTTCACACTGAAGACCGGAGACCTTCTTTATACTGGAACGCCCATGGGTGTAGGTCCCGTTCACATCAACGACCATTTGGAAGGATGGCTTGAAGAGCGCAAGGTGCTGGAGTTTAATGTGAAATAATAAACCCACCCTTTGTCCCTCCCGAAGGGAGGGAATTTAGGATGAAGATAAGAATGAGAAGATATATTTTGGGAATACTGATGACGATGCTGGCATTTACCATGAATGCGCAGCAGCGTTTCTTTAACCTGACGGCAGAGGAAGTCAGGATTGATTCGGTGTTACCCGTGTTTGCCCATTCTTTTCCGCTTAGTGATAACTACGCTGATTCCACTTACAAGGTGAGTATCGTTTATCCGGAGTTTATTCCGATGAGCGATGCCGATATCAAAAAATACCAGAAGATTACGAATGCCGAACTGCCTGAACTTCCTGAAGTGAAGACACAAGTGGTGGTGGAACGCAAGAAAGGAGCGTTGGAAGTGTTTCTTGTACCACTTGTAAAGCGCGACGGCAAATGCCAGAAACTCGTCAGTTTTATGCTGAAAGTTGAAGGACGAGAAACGAATTACGAAGGACGAATTACGAATTACGAAGGACGAATTACGAAGGGCGGAAGGCGGAAGGCGAAAAGTGCAGATGAACGCTATGCCGCTCATTCCGTGCTGGCTTCCGGAAGATGGGCCAAGATACAGGTGCCTTCTACTGGCGTTTACCAACTCACCAATGAACTGATTCAAAAGGCAGGTTTCACAGATTTGACGAAAGTGAAGGTTTATGGTTACGGTGGTCATCTGCAGAATGAGACGCTGGTGGAAGCAGAGCTTGTGGAAAATGATGATTTGAAGGAGGTTCCCCTTTGTACGCTGAATGGCCGCAGACTCTTCTATGCCAAAGGACCTGTCAGTTGGAGCAGTCAGACGGCAACCGTCCGTACCCGCAATCCTTACAGCGACTATGGCTGCTATTTCATCACGCAGAGCGATTCACAGCCTACGGCGATTGACAGTACGGCATTTGTCAATTCGTTCCATCCCGCTGCTGATGACTATCATGCGCTGCATGAAGTGGATGACTTTGCCTGGTTTGAAGGGGGGCGCAACCTTTTTCAGAACGATCCCATCAATAATGGAAGTTCAAAAAGCTATACCATTAAGACCAGCGGGCAAGACAGTTCTGCAAAGATCACGGTCTGTTTGACGGCAGGTGCCTCCTCTACGGCAGAAGTTTCCATTAACGGTGAGGTGGTGGGATCGCTGTCGATGAATGTCTCCAGCCGTTATGACCATGGCGCTTCCAGTGAGCGTGTCTTTACCATTCAGAATCCGAAGGCAGAGAATACGGTGACCATTACACCCACCAGTGGCGGCCCCGTGCGTCTGGATTATATTTCCTCACAGTTTGATACGCCTTTCCCCTTGGTGAATCTTTCCTCAGGTAATCTTCCGATACCAGAATACGTCTATAATATTACGAATCAGGACCATCATGCTGATGAGCCCGTGGATATGATCATCATCATACCGACCACTCAGAAACTGAAGGCTCAGGCCGAACGCCTGAAGACTTTCCATGAACAGCATGACGGAATGAGTGTACGGATTGTGCCTGCAGATGAGCTTTTTAATGAGTTTTCCAGTGGCACACCCGATGCCAGTGCCTACCGCCGCTATCTGAAAATGTTCTACGACAGGGCGGGGAACAATGAGTCGCTCATGCCAAAGTCGCTGCTGCTCTTTGGCGACTGCGCCTGGGATAACCGTATGAAGTCCTCGGCATGGAACAATTATTCTACCGATGATTTCCTGCTCTGCTTTGAGAGCGAGAATTCTTTCAGTTCAACCGACTGCTATGTGAATGACGGCTTCTTCTGCAGTCTGGACGATGGCGAAGGCGGAGATCCTGCAGGTAGTGACAAACACGACATTGCCGTGGGACGATTCCCCGTGCGAACGGCTGAGGAAGCTAAGATTATGGTTGACAAGACCATTGCCTATGCGGAGAACAAGAATGCCGGTTCGTGGCAGAATGTGGTGATGTTTATGGGAGATGACGGCAATGACAACTTGCATATGGCAGATGCCAATGAAGCTGCTGCTATGGTGGAGGAGTTGAATCCTGGTCTGGTCATCAAGCGGGTGATGTGGGATGCCTATACGGAAGTGGCAACCTCTACGGGCAATACGTATCCCGAAGTGGCCTCGATCATCAAACAGCAGCAGGCTAACGGCGCACTTGTCATGGACTATTGCGGCCATGGTTCACAAGGACAGATTTCGCATGAGGGCGTACTTCATCTCAGTGATTTCAAGAACTTCACCAATACAAACCTGCCTTTGTGGATTACGGCTTCTTGCGACATTGCCCCCTTTGATTCACAGACGGAGAACATCGGTGAAGAGACGGTGCTCAGTCCTAAAGGTGGAGCCGTGGCTTTCTATGGAACCACCCGTACGGTTTATACGGACCGTAACAAACGTATCAATAAAGCCTTCCTGCGTGCCTTATTCACACGAAAGGACGGAAAGTTCGTCTCTTTGGGTGAAGCCCAGCGAATAGCCAAGAACTCACTGATTACCAATGGGGCCGACGGTTACGACCGTACTATTAACAAACTCCAGTATTCGCTGCTTGGAGATCCAGCCCTGGTGCTCAATATCCCGACTTTGCATGCCGTTATCGACAGTATCAACGGAAAGGCTGTGGGAAATTCCAGAGATATTCAGCTGGAAGCACTCTCGGTGGCAAATGTAAAGGGACATATTGAGCAGAACGGCGTAAAGGCAACAGGCTTTAACGGGAAGATGACGGCCACGGTCCGCGACTTTGCAGAATTGATTACCTGTAAGATGAACGCCTCAGCGGAAACGGAAAAAGCGTATACTTTTTATGACCGTACGAAGACACTCTTCAATGGAACGGACAGTGTGAAGGGTGGCGAATTCAGTTTTACTTTTGCCGTGACGAAAGATATCAGTTATTCTGATGAGGAAGGCATGATCAATATCTATGCCGTGGATGGTACTGAAAAACTGATGGCCAACGGCTACAGCACCGACTTCATTGTCGGGGGAACGGAAGAGGTGACCAACGATTCCATCGGACCACGCATCTACTGTTATCTGAACAGTCCTTCTTTCGTGAATGGCGGCAATGTGAACAGTACGCCTTTCTTCGTGGCACAGATCAGCGACGAGGATGGTATCAATACCACAGGTACGGGCATTGGTCACGATTTGGAACTCATCATCGACGGTGACATGTCAAGGACGTATGTGCTGAACGATTATTTTGCCTACGATTTCGGTACGTTTACCAGTGGTGAGACGCATTACAGCATACCGGCATTAGCCCCGGGAAAGCACACTTTGAAGTTCCGGGCATGGGATGTGAAGAACAATTCCAACACGGCTTCACTTACATTCAATGTAGTGGAAGGTCTGCAGCCTAATTTCTTCAGTGTCAGTCTGACAAAGAATCCAGCCTCTGAGAGTACCACCTTTATTATTAATCATGACCGGGCAGGCAGTGAACTTGATGTGGAGATTGACATCTATGATCTGAGTGGCCGTCAGCTGTGGAATTATCAGGAGAGCGGAGTATCCACGGGCAATACTTATACCGTGGACTGGAATCTCTGCGTGGATGGTGGCCACCGTCTGCAGACAGGCGTTTATCTCTACCGGGTGCGCATCAGCTGCGACGGCAGCAGTCAGGCTTCGCGGGCCAAGAAACTGGTAGTGATGCAATAAAACGCCAAGAAATCAGTTATTTAATAGCAACCTCAATGAAAAGTAACCGATTCTTGAAGAATCGCTTTCATAGAAAATAAAACGAAAGAATGAAATATAGTCTGAAAAAAGCACTCGTTATGCTCCTCATGCTGTGCACGCTCGTTGCAAAGGCTCAGGACAAACGTGACATGTTTAATCCTGTTCATACGGCTCTGGTTTCGCAGACCATTGCTCCTGATGCCCGTGCTGCGGGTTTGGGTGATGTGGGTGCTGCCACCGATCCTGATGTGAACTCACAGTTCTGGAATCCTGCCAAATATCCTTTTACGATTAGTCGTGCGGGTGTAGCCGTTAACTATACACCTTGGTTGCGTCAGTTGGTGAATGATATGTATCTTGCGAATGTGTCGGGTTACTACCGTATTGGTGACTACAGTGCCGTGTCTGCTTCTATCGATTATTTCTCATTGGGTGAGGTTTATACCAGTGAGGATGAAGGGGCTATGACCATAAAGCCCTATGAAATGTCGTTCGATGCTGCCTATTCACTGATGCTGAGTGAGCAGTTCTCTCTTTCTGCAGGTGTGCGTTTCCTTCTGTCGGATATGTCTTATAGCACTACGGAAGAGCGTTCTGCAGCTTCTGCTTTCGCTGCTGATCTGGGTATGTATTATCAGAACTATCTGAATCTGGGAAGCCGTGAGTGCCAGTTGGGTTTGGGTCTCTATGTCCGTAACATTGGTTCTAAGATAACTTTTGGCGGCAGTAACTACAGTGAGTTCATTCCCACCAATCTGCGTCTGGGTGCTTCGCTGATGGTTCCTATTGATGAATACAACAAGGTGACCGTAGCCGCTGATGCCAATAAACTGCTGGTGCCGACCTATCCTGTGGATTCTTTGGGCAATTACAGCGAAGCCTATGCTATCGAGCATTATTATAATGTGGGAAGTATTGCAGGTATATTCAAGAGCTTCTCTGATGCACCTAATGGATTCAAGGAGGAGTTGCAGGAAATTCAGTGGAGTGTCGGTGCAGAATACACCTATAACGACCGATTTATGCTGCGTGCCGGATATCACCATGAGAGTGAGAATAAGGGTAACCGTAAATATTTCACGGTGGGTGCAGGTTTCCGTATGAGTGTGTTCTCGCTGGATGCTGGTTACGTAATAGCAACGGCGAAGAGTAATCCGCTTGATCAGACGTTGCGATTTACCATGACTTTCGACATGGATGGTATCAAGGATTTGTTTAGGAGGTAAGAACCCACCCTAAATCCCTCCCGAAGGGAGGGACTTATAAACACATCCTATATTCCTCCTGAGGGGAGGGACTTTTGAAACCCACCCTAAATCCCTCCCGAAGGGAGGGACTTTAAACACATTCTATATTCCTCCTGATGGGAGGGACTTTAAACACATTCTATATTCCTCCTTATGGGAGGGACTTTAAACACATTCTATATTCCTCCTGATGGGAGGGACTTTTATTTATTCATTTAATATTTTGATGATGAAATACGGATACGAAACTACTGATGGGGCTACTTATCAGTTGTTGCTGGAAAAGGCAAAAGAAATGCGGAACAACCCAACTGAAGCAGAGAAGGTCCTTTGGCAATTTCTTGTTGGCGGGCAGATGGGAGAGCATTTCCGTAGGCAGCACCCCATTGCAGGTTATATTCCGGATTTCGTCTGTCTGAAAAAAAGACTGATCATAGAAATCGACGGTGGTTATCACCTCGAGGGAGAACAGCCCGAAAAGGACGAAGAACGAACGGCCTTGCTGGAATCCGAGGGTTTCGAAGTCATCCGTTTCACCAACGAAGAGGTGCTTTTCGATATAGATGCTGTCTTAGAAACTATCAGTGATTATCTGGACAGCCACCCCTCCATCCAAACTCCTACTAATAGTCCCTCCCCTCGGGAGGGATATAGGGTGGGTTCCCAAAGTCCCTCCCTTCGGGAGGGATCGAGGGTGGGTCGTGTGGGTTTCGGTTACGACGTTCATCGCCTTGTTCCCGGCCGCGACTTGTGGTTAGGCGGTATAAAGATTGAACACACTTTGGGATTGCTAGGGCACTCGGATGCCGATGTGCTTATTCATGCTATTTGTGATGCACTGTTGGGTGCTGCCAATATGCGTGATATAGGTTATCACTGGCCAGATACCTCAGATGCCACCTTGAATATGGACAGCAAGATTATCCTGAAGAAGACCATGGAACTGATTGCCACTAAAGGTTACCGCTTTGGTAACCTTGATGCCACGGTTTGCGCAGAACGTCCAAAGATTAATCCGCATGTTCCTGCCATGAAGAAATGCCTGGCGGAAATCATAGGAACTGATGAGGATAATATTTCCATTAAGGCCACCACTACTGAAAAGCTCGGTTTCACGGGTCGTGAGGAAGGTATGAGCGCCTTTGCTACCGTATTAATAGAAAAAGATTAGCCTCTACGCATTCTTTTGCAAAAACAAAGGTGTTAATCTTTAAATATATGTTAAGTAGCAGCTGTGTTCGCACACAATCAATTGATTTACGTCAAGAAAGTGCATATTTTCTGCAAAAATGAGGTTGAAAGTCTTGACTCGTATCGAAAAATGTCGTACCTTTGCATCGTCAAAAGGTTAATAGATTGTTTAGGTTAGTAGTAATA
>AUXO016834998.1_pt1 | contig 12554 bp, 11 predicted proteins | sample 768731 | NCBI WGS metagenome assembly AUXO01 (sample SAMN02715735, study PRJNA202380) | gut metagenome | biome: sheep rumen | host: Ovis aries | place: New Zealand: Palmerston North | reverse complement strand
CGCTTACGCCAGTTAGTACAAAGCATTAAACCTAAAGGCTTTGGAGTCATCATCAGGACTGTGGCAGAGGGAAAACGCGCCATAGAACTTGATGCAGAAATCAAAACCCTTCTGAAGCGCTGGAATGACACTATTGAAACCATAAAAGACATACGGCGCGAAAAGAGAACATCACAACTGCCCAAACTTGTATATGAAGAAACAAGCCGTGCAGTGGGACTATTACGCGACCTTTTCAACCCTTCGTATGAAAACATCTATGTCAATGACAAGACTGTTTACAACGACATACTCAACTATATCAGCCTAATAGCTCCCGATAGGAAACATATCGTAAAACAGTATTCTGGCAAAGTTCCTATCTTTGATAATTTCTCAGTAACGCGGCAGATAAAGTCTTCCTTCGCTCGGGCGGTAACATTCAAGCATGGGGCTTATCTTATCATTGAGCATACAGAAGCCTTGCATGTCATTGACGTAAATAGCGGAAATCGCTCGAAGAGTCCTGAAGGTCAGGAAACCAATGCACTGGAAGTTAACCTCGGGGCAGCTGACGAAATAGCACGCCAACTGCGGCTCAGAGACATGGGAGGGATTATCGTAATAGACTTCATAGACCTCGCTCAGGCTGAAAATCGGCAGCTGCTATATGAACGCATGGTGGAAAACATGAAGCAAGACCGTGCACGTCATAACATCCTGCCTCTATCCAAGTTTGGACTGATGCAAATCACTCGGCAACGAGTGCGCCCATCACAGGACATTGCCGTTGAGGAAAACTGCCCCACTTGTGGCGGAACAGGAAAAATAACCTCTTCACTGCTGTTCACCGACAAACTTGAGGAAAAACTGGCAATTCTCTCAAACAACCAAACATTTAAACGTGTCCAACTTCACGTACATCCTTTCGTCGCAGCATACATAAACAAGGGATTTATTTCACTTCGAGTTAAATGGCAATTTAAATACCATATCAAAATTGACTTAATTCCCAATCAACAACTCTCCTACCTTCAATATGTATTCTACGAAACAAACGGAGAGGAAATTGACATGCGCGAAGAGAAAGATTAAGCATTATTTGGTTCTTGGCTATCGTTTATTACTAAACAAAAAGCCAAGAACCTCTTTTTTTAGTTAAAAATTTAGCGTTTTTAGCTGGAAAACTTTGTGTATATCAAGAAAAAGAGTACTTTTGCACGCCGATTATTATCAAGATAGTGTCTTAGCACTATCAGTCTGCAAGTTACGACTGCGCCTTTGGCCTGGCAAAAGTCTATTGGACAAGCAGGCGAACAGATAATTTTAGTAGTTACAAAACAAAAAACATTAAAAGAGTGGACACTTTAAGTTACAAGACCATTTCTGCAAACAAGGCAACAGCACAAAAAGAGTGGGTTGTCGTTGACGCCACAGATCAAGTTCTGGGCCGTCTTTGCTCAAAGGTTGCCAAGCTACTCCGCGGTAAATACAAACCAAACTTTACCCCTCACGTAGATTGTGGCGACAATGTTATCATCATCAATGCCGACAAAGTCAAAATGACTGGCAATAAGTGGAACGACCGCATCTATCTGCACTACACAGGCTATCCTGGTGGACAGCGTGAAAACACTCCCGCTACAATCATGGCTAAGCCAAATGGTGCCGACCGTCTCGTTCGCCGTGTAGTTAAGGGCATGCTCCCTAAAAACAAACTCGCAGCTCAGGTTCTTAAAAACCTGTATGTTTATGAAGGCGCAGAACATAAGCACGAAGCACAGCAGCCTAAGGCAATTGATATAAATCAATATAAATAAATAATGCAGATATGGAAATGATAAATGCACTTGGTCGCCGTAAGAGCGCCGTTGCACGTATCTTCGTTACCGAAGGCACAGGCAAAATAACAATAAACAAGAGAGATATCACCGAGTATTTCCCCTCCTCCATCCTGCAGTTTGTTGTAAAACAACCTCTGCAGTTGCTTGATGTAGCAGAGAAATACGATATTAAAGCCAATATCAATGGTGGTGGCTATACAGGTCAGAGCCAAGCCCTGCGCCTTGCCATCGCACGCGCATTGGTGAAAATCAACGCCGACGACAAAGCAGCTTTGCGTAAGGAAGGCTTCATGACTCGCGACCCAAGAGCCGTAGAGCGCAAAAAGCCAGGACAGCCCAAAGCACGTCGCCGCTTCCAGTTCAGCAAACGTTAATATATTTTGCTTTACGGAATCGTTTAGAATCCAAACTGTCGGGATACATTATTTTATATATAGTATAAATCTATAAAAAAATGCCTACCCGATGGCTGGTTGACTAAGACAACTAAAAGGAAAGTAAACATTAAAAAAACAAAACATGTCAAGAACAAATTTTGATCAACTCCTTGAGGCTGGCTGCCACTTCGGTCACCTCACACGTAAGTGGAATCCTGCTATGGCTCCATATATCTTTATGGAACGCAATGGCATCCACATCATAGACCTACACAAAACCGTTGCAAGCATCGACAATGCTGCTGAAGCATTGAAGAACATTGCTCGCTCTGGCAAGAGGGTTCTTTTTGTAGCTACTAAAAAGCAGGCCAAAGACATCGTAGCCGAGAAAGCCACATCCGTTGGCATGCCATACGTAACTGAACGCTGGCCGGGTGGTATGTTGACTAACTTCCCCACTATCCGAAAGGCAGTCAAGAAGATGGCAAACATCGACAAGCTCATTGCAGACGGAACATACTCAAACCTCTCAAAGCGTGAGATTCTGCAGATTACACGTCAGCGTGCTAAACTGGAAAAGAACCTCGGCAGCATTGCAGACCTTACACGTCTTCCCGCAGCATTGTTTATCATTGACGTGATGAAAGAGCATATCGCAGTTCGCGAGGCACAACGCTTAGGCATACCTGTTTTCGCAATTGTCGATACGAACTCTAATCCTAATGACATCGATTTCGTCATTCCCGCAAACGATGACGCAAAGCAGAGCATTGAGGTTATCCTCGGAGCATGCTGCGATGCTATTGCAGAAGGACTGGAAGAGCGCAAGATAGAGAAAGCTGACTCTGAAGCACAGGCACAGCAAGAAGGCGAGAAAGCACCCCGCAAACGCGCTACACGCTCACGCCGTGAGAAAGTGGTAGCAGAGCCCGCAGCTGAAGAAGTTCCTGCAGAAGCAGAGACTGCTGAGGAAGAGAAGCCTGCAGTAGAAGAAACATCTGAAACTCCTGTAGCTGAATAATTAAAAGTATTTTCAAAATAACACCGAAAATTTAAAGACGTGCTGTGAAGAAGATACTCAATCGTTCAAACACAACACGTCTTTACTTTTTCTAAAACAAAAATCAAGATGGCAGTATCTATTGAAGAAATAAAGAAACTCCGCACCATGACAGGTGCCGGACTTGGCGACTGCAAAAAGGCGCTTGCCGAAGCTAACGGCGACATGGAAGCAGCAATAGAAATCATTCGTAAGAAAGGACAGGCTGTTGCAGCAAAGCGTTCTGACCGTGAGACATCAAACGGATGTGTTCTCGTTAAAGCAGAAAACGGTTTTGCAGCTATCATCGCGCTGAAGTGTGAAACTGACTTCGTTGCAAACAACAAGGACTTCATCGCATTGACACAGCAGATTCTTGACGCAGCTGTAGCCAACAAGTGCAAGACTTTGGACGAAGTCAAGGCTCTCCCACTTGGCAATGGCACTGTTCAGGACGCTGTAACTGATCGCAGTGGTATAACTGGTGAAAAGATGGAACTCGACGGCTACATGACTCTAGAAGGCGAGAACATTTCCACTTACAACCACCAGGGACGTAACGTTCTCTGCACCATGGTTCAGCTCAGCAAGCCTGCAGAAGAACAGGGTCACAACATCGCCATTCAGGTGGCTGCAATGAATCCTGTTGCTGTTGACGAAGCTAGCGTTCCACAAGAGGTCAAGGACAACGAGATGAAAGTAGCTCTTGAAAAAACTCGCGAGGAACAAGTTAAGAAAGCTGTTGAAGCTGCTCTTAAGAAGGCTGGTTTCAACCTCTACATTGCTGAAAGTGAGGAGCACCTTGAGGAAGGTATCCGCAAGGGTAACATCACCGAGGCTCAGGCTGACGAAATTCGCAAACTGAAAGAAGAAACCGCAGCTGCAAAACTTGCAAATATGCCCGAACAGATGATACAAAACATCGCAAATGGCCGTATGAACAAGTTCTACAAAGACTTTACTCTTGTAAATCAGGAGATGTCTCTTATAGACGATAATCCCACAGTAGCTGAATATCTGAAGAAATCTGACAAAGAACTTTCAGTCATTGCATTCCGCCGTTTCACTCTTTCCGCTGAATAAATAAGTGAGTAAGACATAATTTCATTAAGAAAGGCAGGCTTTATTTAATAGCCTGCCTTTCTTTTATACCGTTTCAGCTAAACAACAAAGATGAATAATCTACCTATAGAGTATTTATTCAGCAAAGGAATTGTTTTCTATATAAAAGTCGCCTCCATACCATGAAGTGTTTGGCTCTTCATCAACAAGAGGATAGAAACATTTTACTTTTCCCTCACAAAAAATCACAACCTGATTATGCAGCATCCTACCATCAGGAAGGTGAAGCCTACTCACTGCTATACGCTTTTCTGTTCTACGATTTTGCATGAAGAGAAAAAACTATGTGGTGACGTAATCATCGAATAAATAAAAAAGGAAACTACTCTTTTCTATTAGGTCTATTATCTATCAGGAACAAGCTATCACGAATCTCTTTTTCGCGCAACTTATGTAGTTTTATTGAATCTCTAGCTCTATCTGAGTTGAGTCTATTACCATTTTCATTATTGATACTACTATCAATATCATGGAAAAACTTGCTACGAGCGCGCAATAATACAGGCTTGTCTATGAGAGCTAGCCTTGGTCTCTCGGTCCATGGAGATACAAGATAAAGCACGCAGGTAATCGAACGCAAAGGCTGCTCTGCTATGACCATTGATATTTCTTGCTTTCCCGACGCAAATATATTACGAGTAGTCGTAACGATAGAATCGTTTGCGTATTCGGCTTTGATAATAGCCATCATGTTCTTAGCTCCGTCATGATACATCCATTTACTATTGAATGCCCATATCAGACGGTCTCCGGAGTGGAATGACGTATCAGCCTTTGTCTCGAATATAACCTTATTCTCAGCCTGATTAGAGAGCATATACTCAGTATTGCCAGTCCATATATTGACGGTATCACTACCCGACTCTATATTAGGTAGTGAAAGTCCGGCATTTGCCACATAAGTACCATAGCGCTCTTTAAGATGGGCATATACTTCTGAAAGCTTATCTGTATGCCTAAAATAATAAGCCATTGAGCGTGAGAATTCTTCCTCTGAGATATTATATTTTCGGAACACAGCCTGCACAAATTGTCCCTTGTTCTCGCCCTTTTCTCCTGGCATAGTTGCCTCAGCAGCCTCTGCCATGTGATAGTCAAAGAGTATTTCCTCCAGTTTGCTAGGGGAAATGATACCTTCGGGCACTTTATTTTTGCATGAGAAAAGCATGAGCACAGCAAGAGAAGCCCAAAAGAGCGTTATCAAGCGGCTGCATATAGATTCTTTATTTTTAAAGACTTTACTCACACTTTATCGGATGAAGAATTCTTCTTATCAATGATATCAAAAAGAGACTTAGAGTAAAATAGTAAAATGGCTATACCGCCACAAGTTATTGCAGCATCGGCTAGGTTGAATATGGCACTAAAGAATACATTCCCTCCGATTATTGGCAACCAATCGGGCCAAGTAAAAAGAGGGAAATAGAGCATATCAACGACTTTGCCTTCAAGAAAATTCCCATAGCCGCTTCCAAAGGGGACGATCTCTGCTGGTAAGATGGAACTGCTGTCTGAAAAAATCAATCCATAAAAACAATTGTCTATGATGTTTCCTGCCGCTCCAGCGATGATCATAGCCATGCAGACAATTAGTCCAGTAGGAACTCCCCGCTGCACTACCCTTCTCAATAAAGAGCAGAAGAAAATTACAGCTACGAGTCGGAATATCGTCAAGAACATTGTCCCGACAAAATCCATTCCGAATGCCATCCCCTTGTTTTCAATGAAAAGGATATTAAACCAACTTGTAACCTCGACACTTTCATGAAGCAGGAAATGTGTTTTGACGTAACATTTTGTTAGTTGATCGGCAAAGAGGATGAGCAGTATGACCACAGACGATAGTACATACTGCAAGCGCATCTTTTTCTGACTAGCTCTTGTCGTTAATGTCGTGCCTTCGACAAAGGCTTTTATTTCTTCAGCCACGTTTCTTTTCCATCATTTTGCCTTCGATGCTTGTAGTAGCATGAGGCACGGCACGCAGTCTTTCTTTGGGAATAAGTTTACCCGTCACTCTGCAAATGCCATAAGTCTTGTTCTCAATGCGTAGCAGAGCTGCCTGCAAACCTTGCATAAATTTCAGCTGGCGCTGAGCCATGTTGGTTAGTTCTTCCTTGGTCTGTACCGCAGAACCCTCTTCAAGGGTTTTATATGTAGGCGAAGTATCTATTACATCATTAGTCCCTCTGTTCATGAGACTATCCATAATTTCATCGTACTCTAATTTTGCTTTATCCAACTTTTCTTGGATGAGCACGCGGAACTCCTGAAGTTCCTCGTCACTGTAACGAACTTTTTCTGCCATAGTTACTAGTATTTGTTGTTTAGTTTTAGGTATTTAGTTCTTACTTATCGAAGCCTTTATTTTAAAGTTTCCAAAGTCAAATTCAGTAGCATCTGCTATGTTGTCCGAGAATTCAAAGCTATCGGCTAATACCTGTGAACAGATGTATGTTCTAAAGGCTTCTACTGAAGCTTTAACATCTTCGCGTGGTTCCATAATAACATTTATGTGATCCACAATATCGAAACCTGATTCCTTGCGGAAAGTTTGTATTCTCTTAACTATTTCTCGAGCCAAGCCTTCAAGTTTGAGTTCCTCGGTGATAGTTATGTCAAGTGCTACAGTCAGAACACCTTCGTTAGCTACGGTCCAGCCTGGGATATCCTTGCTCACAATCTCTACGTCAGCCAGTTCTATCTCTGCAGGCTCGCCCTCTACTTCAAGTGTCAGTTTCTGCTCCGTCTCGAGTTGTGCTATTTGCTGTTTCGTAAGTTCAGTAACAGCTGCGGCAACAGCCTTCATCCGTTTACCAAACTTTTTGCCCATAACTCGGAAATTGCACTTGACAATTTTCTGAAGCATATCTCCCTCTACAAATTCCAGTTCTTTAACGTTTACCTCGTCCAAGATGAGAGATTTCACAGCCTCTATAGCCTCCCGTTGCTGATTGTCGCTGACGGGAATGGAAATTCGCTGTAATGGCTGACGCACGATGATGTGCTCTTTCTTTCTAAGCGAGAGAACCATAGACGTAATCTTCTGCGCCATTTCCATACGCTGTTCCAGGCTAGTATCTATCAAAGCCTCGTCAGCTTTGGGGAATTGTTCCAGGTGAACACTGTCAAGTCCGCTGCCGACGGGTTTTATCAGGTCGCAATACAACTGGTCCGCATAGAACGGAGCTATAGGCGCCATGAGTTTGCTTATGGTCAGCAGGCAGGTATAAAGAGTTTTGTACGCACTTATCTTATCCATCGTCATCTCGCCAGCCCAGAAACGCTTTCTGTTCAGACGAACATACCAATTACTAAGATCGTCAACCACAAAACCACCTATCATACGCCCTGCACGCGTAGGCTCATAGTCGTCAAGGGCTTCAGTTACATTCTTGACAAGAGTGTTTAAAGAAGAAATTATCCAGCGGTCAATCTCTGGAACGTCATTCTCATCTATTTGAACGTCTGGATTACTGAATCCGTCAACATTAGCATACATTGCAAAGAAGCTATATGTCTGATACAACTTTCCAAAGAATGTACGGGAAACTTCTTTAACGCCATCAATGTCAAACTTCAGATTATCCCATGGCGAGGAGTTTGTTATCATATACCAACGCAATGGGTCGGAACCATAATCGCGTATAGCACCGAATGGCTCAACGGCATTACCCAGTCTCTTCGACATCTTATTGCCGTTCTTGTCGAGAACGAGTCCATTGCTTATGACATTCTTAAATGCCACACTGTCGAAGATCATAGTTGCTATGGCATGAAGTGTGAAGAACCAACCGCGGGTCTGATCCACGCCTTCAGCTATAAAGTCGGCAGGGAAAATCTTACCATTCTCCAGAGCTTCCTTATTTTCAAAAGGATAATGAGCCTGTGCGTAGGGCATGGCACCACTATCAAACCAGACGTCTATCAAGTCCGTCTCTCTGAACATTTTCTTTCCAGAAGGAGAAACCAGAACGATATTGTCAACGTAAGGTCTGTGGAGATCTATCTTCTCATAGTTTTCCTTGCTGTAGTCGCCTGGCACAAATCCTTTGTCCTTAAGAGGGTTGCTCTTCATTATGCCCGCAGCCACGCTCTTCTCTATTTCGTCATATAGCTCTGCTATCGAGCCTATGCAAATTTCTTCTCCGTCATCGTTTCTCCAAACTGGCAGAGGCGTTCCCCAGAAACGACTTCTGGACAGGTTCCAGTCATTCAGATTCTCCAACCACTTACCAAAACGCCCGGTTCCAGTGCTCGAAGGTTTCCATTTTATCGTTTCGTTGAGTTCTGACATACGCTCCTTGGCAGCCGTTGAACGGATGAACCAACTGTCGAGCGGATAATAAAGTATAGGCTTATCCGTACGCCAGCAGTGAGGATAGTTATGCACATGCTTAGCTATGTTGAAGGCTTTGTTGTCAGCCTTGAGTTCCATGCATATTGCTACGTCAAGCGTCTCGTCATTTTCTGTCAGCGTTTCGTCGTATGCATTCTTCACATATCGTCCTGCATATTTCTCGTATTCAGGAACATTCACATAGTCGCGCACAAAGTCAGAATCGAGATCTTCCAACCTGAAGAACCTTCCCTGGAGGTCCACCATTGGAGCAGTCTTGCCTTTCTGCGTAATCATCATAAGGGGAGGAATGCCTGCTTTTTTTGCAACAAAAGCATCATCTGCACCAAACGTTGGCGCGATGTGCACTATTCCCGTACCGTCCTCGGTAGTAACATAATCGCCAGAAATCACTCTGAAAGCATCCTCGCCGTATGGCTTTACCCAAGGCAGTAATTGCTCATAGTGCATGCCGACCAAATCAGTACCTTTATACTGAGCTACGATACGGTATGCCTTCTCGTCTGCAAGAAGTTCTTCTCTTGTCTCAACGCAATGATAATCTTTGCCTCCGAAATAAGCCTCCACACGAGCCTTAGCCAAAACTATGCTTATGGGTTTATGGGTGTAGGCATTGTAAGCCTGAACGAGGACATAGTCAATCTTTGGTCCTACGCACAAAGCCGTATTTGAGGGCAACGTCCATGGGGTCGTAGTCCATGCCACGAAGAATGGCTCACCCCATTCCTTCATCTCATCCTTTGGGTCGAGCATCCTGAACTGCGCAACGACAGTGGTATCCTTCACGTCACGATAGCAACCGGGCAGGTTCAACTCATGACTCGACAAGCCCGTACCAGCAGCAGGAGAATATGGCTGTATGGTGTATCCTTTATAAAGCAAGTTCTTCGCATGCATTTGTTTCAGCAACCACCACAAAGTCTCGATATAGCTGTTGTCGTAGGTAATGTAAGGATTATCCATATCAGCCCAGTAGCCCATGAGTCGTGTCAGTTCCTCCCATTCGTGGGTGAACTTCATCACATTTTTCCGGCATTGGGCATTGTATTCCTCAACACTGATTTTATTGCCTATATCTACTTTTGTAATACCAAGCTCCTGCTCTACGCCAAGCTCCACAGGCAGTCCATGGGTATCCCATCCAGCCTTGCGCTCAACGCGGAAACCTTTCATCGTCTTATATCGACAAAACATATCCTTTATCGTACGTGCCATGACGTGGTGGATACCGGGATGTCCGTTAGCAGAAGGAGGTCCGTCAAAAAACACATACTCAGGGCAGCCCTCACGCTCGCTGATGCTTCGTTCAAAAAGCCCCAGCTTCTCCCATTGTGCTAAAACTTCATCATTAACCTGTGAAAGGTTTAGAGCCTGATGTTCTGAAAATTTCATGCTGATATTCTGTTTTTTCTTGTTCGTAATATATTGATTTTGGCTATTCTTTTCTAAACTTTGCGAAAGTACTAAACCTTTAGGATAAAAACAAAGCTAATACAAGGTTTTTTGCACTTTCGTCCCCACGCCACACATATTTTCAAAGAAAGCATATATCATTTTGACGTTTGAAAAGAATTTTCTACTTTTGCACCGCCGCTACGGGTTAGCGGCATAAAATTCATTTCTAACATTTTAACACATTTAATTTAATGGCAACAAAAATCAGATTGCAGCGTCATGGCCGCAAAGGCTATGCTTTCTACAGCATCGTAGCTGCCGACGCCAGAGCGCCACGTGATGGCAAATTCATCGAGAAGTTGGGAACATACAATCCTAACACAAACCCCGCCACAGTGGATTTGAATTTTGAACGTGCCCTCTATTGGGTAGGCGTTGGTGCACAGCCCACCGACACCGCACGCAACATCCTTTCCCGCGAAGGTGTTATGCTCATGCATCACCTCAACGGCGGTGTTCGCAAAGGTGCTTTCGATGAGGCTACAGCAAAGGCAAAGTTCGAAGCATGGAAAGCCGAACAGACCAAAAAGCTGGAAAATGCTGCCGGCAAGATTGCCGCTGCAAAAGCCGACGCTGCTAAGGCTCGCCTAGAAGCCGAGAAAGAAACAAACAAGAAGATTGCTGCAAAGGTAGCTGAGAAGAAGGCTGCACTCGTTGCTGCTGAGGCTGAAGCTGCAGCAGAAACAGCCGCAGAGCCCGAAACCGAAGCAGAGGAAACTCCTGCAGAGGCTGAGGCATAAATTCTTTGTTTCACATTTCTCAAGAAAATGGGGCTGGGTTGAACTTTTTCAAAGTCAGCCCAGCCCTAACTTTTTATGGTATAGAGAATGGTGAGCTAAAAAAACAAAAACTAAACCCCCAAAAACCTAAACATAAAAGACAAGTTTATGCTGAGCATATCAAAACGAGCCGAGGCTATGCCTTTGTCCCCTATCAGGAAATTAGCACCTTTAGCAACAAAAGCCGAAGAGAACGGGACGCATGTATTCTACCTCAACATAGGTCAGCCCGACCTTCCAACACCACAGGTTGGTCTAGACTCATTGAAAAAAATAGATAGGAAAACGCTTGAGTATTCTCCTAGTCAAGGTTTCAAGAGCTATAGAAAAAAACTCACAAAATACTATGAGAAATACGATATCCACCTCGATGCGGACGATATTATCATAACCACAGGTGGGTCTGAGGCTGTTCTCTTTGCCTTTATGTCTTGCCTTGACCCGGGTGATGAAATCATCATGCCCGAACCTGGATATGCCAACTATAAGAGCTTTGCAATAGCTGCCGGAGCTACGATACGCACTATAGCTACCACCATAGAAGAGGGGTTCTCGCTGCCAAAGGTAGAAGAGTTTGAACGACTCATCAATGAGCGTACCAAAGCCATAATGATATGCAACCCCAACAACCCTACGGGCTATCTCTACACACGTAGGGAAATGAACCAGATACGCGACCTCGTCAAGAAGTACAACCTATATCTCTTTTCCGACGAAGTCTATCGAGAGTTCATCTATACAGGCTCTCCCTACATCTCTGCATTCCACCTTGAAGACATAGAGCAGAACGTCATCCTCATCGACTCTGTCTCCAAGCGCTATAGTGAATGTGGCATACGCATAGGGGCACTCATCACAAAGAACGATAAGGTCAAGGAAGCTGTCATGAAATTCTGCCAGGCAAGGCTTAGCCCTCCGTTGTTAGGACAGATAGTTGCCGAAGCCTCTATCGATGCTGAAGAAGGATATGCCGATGCCTGCTACGAAGAATATGTTGAGCGCCGAAAATGCCTCATTGACGGTCTGAACAGGATACCTGGAGTGTATTCGCCCATTCCCATGGGTGCATTCTACACCATTGCCCGCCTCCCGGTTGACGACACAGAGAAATTCTGCGCCTGGTGTCTCACCGACTTCAACTATGAAGGGCAAACAGTGATGATGGCACCTGCGGCTGGATTCTACATCACACCAGGCTCAGGAAAAAATGAAGTCCGCATAGCATACGTTCTCAAAGTGGACGAACTCAAGCGCGCCCTTCTGGTACTGGAGAAAGCTCTCGAGGCATATCCCGGAAAGGTTGCCGTAGCAAGGTGAGCGCAGAGATACAAGAAATCCATTTCTGAACAAAAATTGGTATGTAGGTCCGTAGGTTGGCTTCGCGCCACTAACCTATCAACCTATTACCCCCAAAAAGCCATCCCCACCCCATGCATCTGCCCTTGTTCCTGGCACATAAGTTTTTCCTCTCTCGAGAGAACAAGAAGAAACGTGCATCAACACCTGCCATACATATCGCTACGGCAGGTATTGCTGTTGGACTCACGGTAATGCTACTGGCAGTATTCATCGTACGGGGTTTCAAAAACGAGATATCAG
>AUXO014537000.1_pt1 | contig 12554 bp, 8 predicted proteins | sample 768731 | NCBI WGS metagenome assembly AUXO01 (sample SAMN02715735, study PRJNA202380) | gut metagenome | biome: sheep rumen | host: Ovis aries | place: New Zealand: Palmerston North | reverse complement strand
CAGCCAGCGATGAGGCTCGTGCCAAATACATCAAGGCTCGTCAGGAGGGAAATTATAAGATTTATACCGGTCTTACCTTCTGGACACCAAACGTGAACATCTTCCGTGACCCTCGTTGGGGACGTGGACAGGAAACTTATGGTGAAGACCCCTACCTCACTTCTGTCATGGGATTGGCTGTAGTGAATGGCTTGCAGGGAAATTTCGCTCATCTGGGAGTAGATAAGCTGCATGCTTGTGCCAAGCATTTTGCCGTTCACAGTGGCCCGGAATGGAACCGTCATACCTTCGATGTGGAAACCATCGACCCACGAGATTTGTGGGAAACCTACCTGCCTGCTTTCAAGACGTTGGTACAGGAAGGAAATGTAAAGGAAGTGATGTGTGCATACAACCGTATCGATGGCGACCCATGCTGCGGTAGTAGTAAACTGCTAAACCAGATTCTAAGAAATGAATGGGGCTTTAAGGGTGTGGTAACCAGCGATTGCGGTGCCGTTTCCGATTTCTACCAGAAGGGGCATCATGAAACGCATAAGGATGAGGCTTCTGCCAGCGCTGCTGCTCTCTTAAGCGGTACCGATGTGGAATGTGGAAGCATCTATGCCAAGGGCTTGAAGCAAGCCATTGCCGATGGTGATTTGAAAGAAGAAGACATCGATGTCAGCGTGCGTCGTCTATTGCAGGCTCGTTTCGAACTGGGTGAGATGGATGATACTACCCCTTGGGATACCATTCCTTACAGTGTGGTAAGCAGCCCAGAACATCAGCAGTTGAATCTGAAAGCAGCATTGGAGAGCATCATCTTGCTGCAGAATAAGGGGAATATCCTTCCTCTGAGCAAGAAGATGAAAGTGGCACTCATTGGCCCAAATGCAGCGGATAGCATCATGCTTTGGGGAAATTACAACGGCACTCCAGATCATACCTATACTATCCTGGAAGGGGTAAAGAAATATGCAAAGAATCTTATCTTTGACCCTGCATGCAATTTGGTTAGCGACCAACTGTTCACTTCTGTTTACGGGCAACTGAAAAGTGCTGGGAAGAAAGGTATGACTGCTACTTACTGGAACAATAATAAGATGGAGGGAAATTCCGTAACTACGGTTCAGCTCACTTCTCCATTCAGCTTAACTACAGAAGGCGACACTCACTTTGCACAGGGTGTGAACCTGCAGAACTTCAGCGCCAGCTATAAGGCTACCTTCACCCCTGCCAAAACAGAAAAAGTGAACATCCTCTGTAAGTACATCGGTAAGGTAGAAGTGCTGGTAGATGGCCAGATGGTGGAAACAAAAACCGGATATGCTCCAGCCGAAGTACCTGTCTATGTACTGGATGCTGTAAAGGGAAAATCCTACGACATTGAAATTCGTTATGCGTGGATGGGCTACCAGGGATTGTTCAGTTTCAACATGGGTTCCTACAGTACCATCAATTATGATAACATCGTACGGAAAGTAAGAGGTGCCGATGTGGTTATCTTCGCTGGTGGTATCTCTCCTCAGCTGGAAGGCGAGGAAATGCCGGTTCAGGTAGAGGGCTTCCGTGGTGGTGATAGAACCGATATCCAGCTTCCTAAAGTACAGCGCAACTTGCTGAAGGCTTTGAAGAAAGCCGGTAAGAAGGTTATCTTCGTGAACTGCTCTGGAAGTGCCATCGGTTTGGCTCCTGAAACCGAAAGTTGCGATGCCATCGTGCAGTTGTTCTATGCCGGACAGCAAGGCGGAAAGGCATTGGCTCAGATGCTGTACGGCGATTACAACCCAGCCGGTCGTTTGCCAATGACATTCTATAAGGATACCCTCCAGCTGCCTGATTTCCAGGATTACAGCATGAAGGGCCGTACTTACCGTTACATGAAAGAGGAACCTACCTTTAGCTTCGGTTATGGACTGAGCTACACCACCTTCAGCTACGGTGACGCACAGCTTCAGAAAGATAAGATTATCATTCCTGTAACCAACACCGGTAAGCGGAAAGGTGAAGAAGTAGTACAGCTCTATGTGAGCCGTCCTAAGGATGTGAACGGCCCTATCAAGGCTTTGCGTGGTTTCAAGCGTACAGCCATCAATCCAGGGGAAACGGTGAACGTGGAAATCCCTATCACGGAAGATACGTTCACCTGGTGGGATACCTTCACCAACACCATGATTCCACAAAGTGGAGAATATAAACTGATGTACGGTTCTTCCAGTCGTGATCAAGATTTGAAAACCATTACGACTAAAAGACCGTAACGCAAATGGCGCAAAATGTGTATTTAGAATCCAAGCCTCACTATGAGATTCTGGATGGGCTCAGAGGTGTAGCTGCCTTGATGGTGGTTATCTTCCATCTGTTTGAATCTTATGGTGGGGTTAACACCATCGGGCATGGCTATATGGCCGTGGATTTCTTCTTCGCACTTTCCGGTTTTGTTATCGGTTATGCCTATCAGGATCGTTGGGATAGAATGAGCACCTGGGGTTTCATCAAGCGCCGTTTGGTGCGCTTGCACCCTATGGTGATTCTGGCTGCCTTCCTGGCCATGCTGTTCTACTATTTCACCGATAGTGTACCTGCATTCGCCATTGTTCGGGAAACGGCTCCTTGGGTGCTGTTTGGTGTCTTCGTATGGCAGTGCCTCATGATTCCGCTGCCACAAGCTTGGGATATCCGTGGGTATGCCGAAGTAAGTTCCCTGGGTGGAACTTTCTGGACGCTGCACTATGAATACCTGGCCAACCTCCTATACGTGTTCTTCGTGCGGAAGTTCAGTAAGCTAGGGTTAGGAATCTTCGTCTTCATCTGTGCGGTATTCAGCTTCTGCCTAGCGAATGAAATCGATATCCTAGGGCTCTGGGGCCACCGTTGGGCACGTTATTCCGTGAACAGCGGATTCTCCCTCACCGTGAGCGAAGTATCGGTGGCACTAACCCGCCTCATGTATCCGTTCTTCTCCGGATTACTGGTTTCCCGCATGGGTAAATTAATAAAGGTGAAAGGTGGATTCTGGTGGTGTTCCATTCTGGTTATCCTGGTGCTGGCCATGCCTCCAGTGGGAGTGAACGATGCACATTTCGATTTCGCTACCCGTAGCCTGACCATCGGCCCGAATGATACCATGTGGATGAACGGACTCTATGAAAGCTTCGTCATTCTTATCATGTTCCCGCTCATCGTTTCCATGGGAGCAGGAAGCAGTGTAAAAGGTAAGAAATCTTATGCCATCTGTAAGTTCATCGGCGACTTATCTTATCCGTTGTACCTCACCCACTTCAGCTTGGTGTACATTCAGCAGAGCTGGGTGGCTACCCACAAGGATTCCAGCTTCGCACAGCACGCCTTCGTGTTTGTGGCTGTACTGATTCTTTCCATCATGATGGCGTATGCCTGCTTAAAGCTGTACGACCTCCCAGTGCGGGAGTGGCTCAAGAAGCATTGGCTCATGAAGTAATAATTACATACGTTCTTTCCTAAAAAGGGTTGGTGAAATGCCAACCTTTTTATGGAAAAGACGGGTGAAATGATTGGGATAGTTGAAGCCCAGCGACTTGGCAATATCGTTGATACTGAGGTTGGAATCTTTCAGCATGTCTTTGGCGGTATCGATTACCTTATTCTGAATGTATTCCTGCGCAGTAATCTGCAGTTGTCTGCGCACTAATTCTCCGAAATAGTTGGGCGACAAATGAAATTGGTCGGCACACCATGCCACGGTGGGCTGACCTTTTTGTATGGGCTGCCCGCTGGAAAGATATTCATCCAGGATAGAGTTCAGCCTCCGTATCAAATCGGATGTTGCAAGAGATTCAGAACTAAACTGCCTGTCGAAGAAGCGCTTATAGTAAGAAAGCAGATGCCCGATGCTCAGACGCAACATGTGGTCGGTAAGATTATCCGAAGGAGTCTGCAGCTCGAACAGCAGCGTCTGATAAGCCCGGATGAGCAAGCGCCTCTCCTCCTCCGACAGCTGCACGGCCTCCAGCGTATCTTGATTGAAGAAACTGAACATATAGAAATCGCGCCCTAAGCCAGCCTTAATAAGCAGTTCCGGACGGAAAGCCATGATATACCCCCTGGGGGTGACATTCGCATCCAAGTTCATGGAAACCACTTGCCCGGGGCGAATAGAAAATGCCGTACCTGCCTTGTAGTGCACACCACTCCCCGCTTTCTTTAATTCTCCGAAATCTTCATCCATCAGCACGATGCAGTACATGCCGAAATCCGTGGGAGAAAAAAGACTTAATTCCGCATCCTCCAAGCGCCCTAAGCCTACCAGCGGATGCAAGGTGGGTTGGTGAAAGAATGCATTGAACTCATCCAAACTTGCTATTTGAGTAAACATAAAACTGAATTTTGGTACAAAAATAACGATATTTTCTTTAAAATCGGTAATAATGGTCGGTAAAATTGGTACATCATAAGGATAAACGTAAAAATGGTCTAAAATCTCCGTAATAAGTTTATCTAATTATTCAAGGATATAGTCTATTTTTGCTGCCATTAACACATGATACGCTAAAACTAAGAATTATGGCTGTAAAATTTTATCAATCAGAAAATCAGGTACCTTTGGAAATGCATAAGGTACGCGTAGTACAGAAACTCACCCTTCTGCCAGTAGAGGAACGCTTGAAAGCCATGCAGGCTGCAGGCAACAATACTTTCCTGTTGCAGAACAAGGATATCTATATGGATATGATTACCGACTCCGGAGTGAATGGTATGTCGGACAAGCAGATGGCTGCCATGCAGATTGCGGACGACTCCTATGCGGGTTCTGAATCCTTCAACCGTGCCAAAGCGGCCATCAAGGAAGTGTTTGGCGTGGACAACGTGCTTCCTGCTCACCAGGGTCGTGCTGCTGAAAATATCTTGGCAGAAACCTTCGTGAAACCAGGCAAGGTGGCTCTCATGAACTTCCACTTCACCACTACCAAGGCTCACATCACTCGCCTGGGCGGTTCCGTAGTGGAATTGGTAGATAAGAAGGGACTTATCCCTCAAACCGATGATCCATTTAAGGGCGATTTCAACTTGGATAATCTCCGTAGCGCCATTGAGGAATATACCCCAGAGAAGGTGGCTTTCGTACGTGTAGAAGCAGGAACCAACCTGATTGGTGGTCAGCCAGTGAGCTTGGAGAACATGATGGCAGTGTGCGATATCTGCCACCAGTATGGTGTGGTAAGCGTGCTGGATGCTTCCTTGCTGCAGGACAACATGTATTTCATGAAGGTGCGTGAGCCTCGCTGCAAGTACATGTCTACGAAGGAAATCTATCACCTGCTGGCTAGTCGTTTCGATATCATCTACTTCTCTGCTCGTAAGCTGGGATTCAGCCGTGGTGGTTTCATTATTTCTACCGATGCCAAGTGGACGAACATGATGATGGAGTATGTGCCTCTCTTCGAAGGATTCCTTACCTACGGAGGTATGGAAGTGCGCTCCATTGAAGCTGCAGCACAGGGATTGCTGGAATCTCTGGATATGGAATACATCAACCAGGGCCCGGAATTCATTGCTTATCTGGTGAAGGAACTGGACGATTACGGCGTACCTGTTATCAAGCCAGCCGGAGGACTTGGTGCCCACCTCAATGCACAGGAGTTTGTGCCGGATATGCCTCATAATCAGTATCCAGCTGCAGCAGTGGGTGCAGCCCTCTTCATCGCTGGAGGTGTGAGAGGTATGGAACGTGGTACACTTTCCGAGCAGCGTGAGCCCGATGGAACAGAGCGTTATGCAGAGCTGGAACTTCTCCGCTTGGCTGTTCCTCGCCGTGTGTTCACCCTCTCTCAGATTAAGTACTGTGCCGACCGTGTAAAATGGCTTTGGGACAACCGTAAGCTTATCGGTGGCTTGAAGTGGGAATATGAGCCATCTGTGCTCCGTTTCTTCTTCGGACGACTGAAGGAAATCGGTTACTGGCAAGAGGAACTGACTGCGAAGTTCAAGGCTGATTTTGGCGATAGCCTGTAATTTTTAGTTTATATATTAGTGTTATCCCCTCTTTTTCTTTGGAAGAATGAGGGGATTTTTCTATTTTTGCAAGAACTGATAAACCTTTATACCATGAAAAAACTGTTCTTCCTCATTGGTTTCTTATTCCCAGCTGCTTTGCTGGCTCAAGATTACTACCCCATTAATCCCGTACCGTTCACGCAGGTGAAGGTTACCCCAAACACGTTCTGGGGAAACCGTTTGAAAGCCAGTCGTGAAGTCACCATCCCCCTGGCATTCAGCAAGTGCGAGGAAACAGGAAGATATGAGAATTTCATCAAGGCGGCTCATCCTAGTGAGTCGTATAAGGTAGAGGGGTTCTCCTTCGATGATACCGATGTGTATAAAACCATTGAGGGGGCCAGCTACAGCATGCAGACTTTCCCGGATAAAAAGCTAGATAGGTACATCGATAGTGTGCTGGTTATTGTGGCTGGTGGACAGGAACCCGATGGCTATCTGAATACCGCACGTACCATGAACCCGAAACACCCTCACCGGTGGATGGGAAGCACCCGTTGGTCGCAAGTAGAAGAGCTGAGTCATGAGTTCTACAACCTGGGGCACATGCTGGAAGCTGCCGTGGCTCACTACCAGGCCACTGGAAAGCGGAATTTCCTGGATATTGCCATTCGGTATGCGGATTGCGTGTGCCGTGAAATCGGCCCGAATCCGGGGCAGCAGGTGAAAGTGCCTGGGCACCAGATAGCGGAGATGGGATTATGCAAGTTGTACTTGGTAACGGGCGACAAGAAATATCTGGATCAAGCCAAGTTCTTCCTGGATATGCGTGGACGCACCTCGCACCGGGAGTGGTACAACCAGAGCCTAAAGCCTGTCACGGAAGAATTTGAAGCCATTGGGCATGCCGTGCGGGCTGCGTATCAGTATTCCGGAATGGCCGATGTGGCTGCCCTCACGGGCGATAAGGCGTACATCGCTGCCATCGATTCCATCTGGGAGAACATCGTTTCTAAGAAGCTCTACATCACCGGAGGTATCGGTGCACGGCATAATGGCGAGGCTTTTGGCGATGCCTATGAACTCCCGAATGCCAGTGCCTACTGCGAGACGTGTGCTGCCATTGGAAATGTGTACCTGAACCACCGTCTCTTCCTGCTGCACGGAGAATCCAAGTACTACGATGTGCTGGAGCGCACCCTATATAATGGCCTCATTTCCGGCGTGAGCATGGAAGGAAATTCTTTCTACTACCCTAACCCCTTGAGCGTAGGAAATGAAGGGTATGAACGGAAAGCGTGGTTTGGCTGTGCGTGCTGCCCCTCCAACATCTGTCGGTTCATTCCTTCCTTGCCGGGATATGTGTATGCTGTGAAGGATGAAAATGTGTTTGTGAACCTCTTCATGGGAAATACGGCTCAGTTGAAGGTGGGAAAGAAAATCATCCAGCTGTCTCAGGAAACGGGGTATCCCTTTGATGGAGGCATCCGCATAAAGGTAGAGAAAGGAAATGCCGATTTCGTGCTGAACATCCGTATTCCAGGATGGGTACGGAACCAGGTGGTAGCCAGCGATTTATATGCGTATGCCGATGGGAAAACCCCTACCTATAGCGTACGGGTAAACGGAACGGAAGTGAAGAGTGAACTGCACCACGGCTACTTCCAAATCCATCGGAAATGGAAGAAGAACGATGTGGTGGAAGTGAACTTCCAGCTGCTGCCTCGCCTAGTGAAAGCCAATGATAAGGTGAAGGACGACCGTGGCCGTTTGGCGCTGGAATGTGGCCCTATCGTATACTGTGCCGAATGGGTGGACAACGACTGCGACGTGAACCGCACGCTCATCGCCCCAAACAGCACGTTGAAGCTGGAAAGCAAGCCGAACATGCTGAACGGCATCAACATCCTCACCACCACCGGCCAAGCCCTGAGCTACGATGCGCAGGGGAAACTCGTGGTGAAAGACGTGCCCCTCACCTTCATCCCCTACTATGCGTATGCGCACCGGGGAAATGGAGCCATGAACGTGTGGATGCCTTACCGCATTGAAGCATTCTAAACTGCTTGTTCTAACAAATACTAAAAAGTTTGTGGCATCCGTTTTTTTGCTTTAACTTTGCAGCAAACAACTAAAAGACATGAAACGGAATTTTATTTTAACTCTTATAGTATTAGTCAGCGCGTGCGTGTTCAGCTCATTTTCCGGGAGCGATGCCGTGCTGAAAAAGCCTAGAACCGGTGTGTACGTATTCGGCTTCTCCGCTTCGTTCACCGATTCCACCGTGTACTTCACCCCCATTCAGTATCTGGATGGCGTAGTGCTGGAAAAGAAGACGAAGTTCCTGCCGGGTGCTCCGGAGATGAGCTATCAGCTGAAGGATTACTTGGAGCAGCAGCGTGGAGAAAAGAACCGGGTGTGCGCCATCTTTGCCGATGAAACCAAGGCAAAGGCCGAGAAGCATTTCATCAATGTGCGGAAGCGCTACCTGAACCAGAAGATGAACGTAGTGTTCCTTACCGAGCAGGAATTCCAGTATCAGAAGATTCAGCCGGAGGCTCCAGCTGCTGAAGAAACCACGGAAACCACGAACCCTTAATTAGCATCGTCATAAAATCTATACCTATATGAAAACTTTTAAAAAACTGCTTTTCATTCTTGTGGGCTCCCTCATGCTCACAGCATGCGGCACCACTTCTACCGTGCCTATCACCGGAAGAAAACATAGCTTGCTGGTGGACGACCAGACCATTCTGTCGCTCTCTACCCAGCAGTACAAGGAAGTACTCAGCAAGTCTACCTTATCTAGAAATGCCCAGAACACCGCCATGGTAAAGCGTGTAGGACAGAAACTGGCCAATGCCGTGGAAACTTATCTACGGAACAATGGTTTGGCCAGTGAGCTGCAGAACTTTGCATGGGAGTTTAATCTGGTAGCTGATAATCAGGTGAATGCATTCTGTATGCCAGGTGGAAAGATTGTGGTGTACGAAGGCTTGCTGCCTGTGACGCAGAACGAGGCTTCTCTGGCCATCGTCCTGGGGCATGAGATAGCACATGCAGTAGCGAAGCATTCTGCCGAGCAGATGTCCAAGCAGATTCGTCAGCAGTACGGTACGCAGATTCTGGGTGGCATCCTGGGTAGTGCCGTGGGAAATAATATAGGTAGTGCCGTGCAGGCCATCACCAGCGCAGGCTTCTCTTTCGCTAACCTGAAGTACAGTCGTGATAATGAGACGGAGGCCGACCACATGGGTCTTATCTTCGCAGCTATGGCAGGTTACGACCCTCGTGAAGCTATTCCATTCTGGCAGCGCATGTCGCAGGGAAGCACAGGCCAGAGCGATATTCTCAGTGATCACCCTAGCGATGAGAAGCGTATCGCTAACCTGCAGAAGGTTATGCCCGAAGCGCTGAGGTATTATCAGGGTGGTACGCAGTCCAATACGGTGAATAAGAATGCCACCAATAAAACTACCAGAACGGGCTTCAAGCTCACCCGCACGAAGTAAACCTCCGTTCTCAAATGGAATATCCGTAAATAATATAATAAAAACCGAGAAAGTGTAAATTCCTCTTTCTCGGTTTTTTCGTAATTTTGCAGCACAAATAACTAACAGAGAATACATTATGAAAAGAATCTTTTATTTTGCAACCCTCCTGCTAGCCCTGACATCTTGTGGAAACAAGGCTCAGCAGGCAGAGCAGAGTGTGCCTGAAACAGATACCATCGCGCAGAACGTGGAACCATCTGTAGTGTACTTCACCAAGGAAATCACTCCTGAGAGTCTGGTGAAAATCTTCAACGCCCTGGGTGTAAACCCTAGCGGAAATGTAGCTGTGAAGATCTCTACCGGTGAAACAGAGAAATCAAACAATCTGGAACCAGATCTTATCAAGAACCTGGTGCAGCTGGTAAACGGTACCCTGGTGGAATGTAACACCGCATACGAGGGCACTCGCTCTAACACCGCATCTCACCGCGCAGAAATAGCGAAACGTGGCTATGAGAAGGTGGCTAAGGTGGACATCATGGACGAGGAAGGCGAAATCAAGATTCCAGTGAAAGATACCAAGTGGATTAAGTACGACATTGTGGGCTCTCACATTCAGAACTACGATTTCATGATTAACCTGGCACACTTTAAGGGTCATGCCATGGGCGGATTCGGTGGCGTGCTGAAGAACGCATCCATCGGTGTAGGTTCCCAGAACGGTAAGGCTTACATCCACTCTGCAGGTAAGACCGAGGATTGGCACCAACTTTGGACTAACCTCCCAGAAGGATGGGATCAGAGCCCGGAAAACAATACTCCATTCATAGAGTCTATGGCGGCTGCTGCACAGGGTGTGCACGACTACTTCAAGGGGAAGAACGGCATTGTGTACATCGACGTGATGAACCGTATCTCCATCGATTGCGACTGCGACGGTAATCCTCACGAACCTACTATTCAGGATTTAGGTATCGCAGCTTCCCTGGATCCAGTGGCACTGGATAAGTTCTGCCTGGATCAGGTATTCAACTTACCAAATGATGAATCCAACGATACCAAGGCTCTGCTGGATCGCATCAACCAGCGTCACGGTACTCGCATCGTCTTCCGTGCAGAAGAAAACGGCATGGGTACTACCAAGTATACAGTGGTGGATATAGATAAAAAATAAGGAATTCATTTGCTTGAGAGAATTTCACCGCTGGGGCATGCAGGAAATTTTCCTGTGTGCCCTTTTTTTATCAGAAGTTTTCATAACTTTGTGGCACAATAAAAAATACCAAAAATTATGAAACACTACTTTACCTTACTCGCCGCGCTCCTGTTCACTTTGAGCGCATCAGCACAACTAAAACTACCTGCCCAGGTATCGGACTACATGGTACTGCAGCAGCAGGCAAAAGCCAACCTCTGGGGATATACCACCGCTGGCAAAACCGTAAGCGTAACTACCTCGTGGAATACCCAGCGCTACACCGCCAAAGCCGATAAAGACGGGCGCTGGCTGCTCTGCATCGACACTCCGGAAGGCAGTTTCCAGGAAAGACAGGTAACCATTTCCGACGGCACAGACACCCGCACCTTGCAGCACGTGCTCATCGGCGAAGTGTGGATGGCTAGCGGACAGAGCAACATGCAGATGCCGATGAAGGGATTCAACAACTGCCCCGTGGAAGGCTTCCTGGATGAGGTGACCAATGCCAATGCCTGGAAAGGACGCATCCGCATGGCTACCCTCACGAACAACGATGCCTTTGAACCCCTGGAGATGTCGGATGGTGAGTGGAAGGAATGTACCCCTGCCAACATGCCCGATTTCAGCGCTACGGCCTACTTCTTCGCCCAGACGCTTACGAAAAACCTGAACGTACCTGTGGGCATCCTGGCCAACGCCTGGGGCGGCTCCCGTGTAGAAGGTTGGCTCCCGAAACACATCCTGGAAAGCTACGGCTTCCCTACCGACGAAGCCACCATCAAGGAAAAATGGCCATACCCCATGCATCACCCCATGGTGATGAACAACGGCCAGTTCTGGCCCATCCGGGATTACACCATCAAGGGCGTGATTTGGTACCAGGGCTGCACCAACGGCACCTTTGCGGAAACGCGCCCCTACTATGCGGAGCGTGTGCTGAAGATGATCAACTACTGGCGTGAGGTGAAGCATCAGCCCACCCTTCCGGTATACATGGTGCAGATAGCGCAGTTTGCCGAGGGCGGGAACCCGGACAACATAGAATATGCTTTGCTTCGGGAGCAGCAGTTCCGTGCCGCTCAGCAGGATGAGCGGGTGTATCTGGCGTCCCTTCACGATGTGTATGTGCCGGAGGAAATGCATCAGGTACACTCCAGCAAGAAACGGATTGTGGGCCTTCGCCTGGGCTCCATGGCGCTGGGAAACACCTACGAGCTGGCCGGTTACCCCCGGGAAGTGCTCACCTACAGCAGCTGTAAGGTAGAGGGCGACAAGATGCAGCTCACCTTTGACAACTGGGCCAAAGTTGGCGGTTGGGGCTCCTTAGTGATTAAAGGCATGGAGATAAGCGGTGCCGATGGCGTATGGCATCCTGCCCAGGTTCAGGTAGATGGCTATACCCCTACCATGACGGTGTGGAGCCCCGATGTAAAAGCCCCTGTAGCTGTGCGTTACGGCTTCCGAAACTTCTCTGAGTGCACCCTGAGCGGTGCCAATGGCTTAGGAGCCTACCCCTTCCGTACAGATCATGAGGATTTGAAATAAAGAATTCTTATGGACATAAAAAAGCACCCCTCCCGAAGGAGGGGCGTCGTACATCTGCCCGAAAGGGATTGGGTTTCCTTTCGATTAGATTCTTCAAAAGAAGAAATCCTAATCACTGCAAATATACGAAATAATTTTGGAATTACTAAAAGCCCTGCAGGGAAATCTCCTTGCAGGGCTTAATTTTATTCACCCGGTCTCTTCAGAGAACCGCTGGAAATCATCTTATCCACGTATGCTTTGAGTCCGAAGACAGAGCCAGCATAGATGAGGGTTTGTGCGAAGTACCACAACACACTTTCGGAAATCTCTCCCACTGGCTCGGTGAAGAATCCTATGAAGGAGAGGATTACTCCAGTGGT
>AUXO010652461.1_pt1 | contig 12554 bp, 9 predicted proteins | sample 768731 | NCBI WGS metagenome assembly AUXO01 (sample SAMN02715735, study PRJNA202380) | gut metagenome | biome: sheep rumen | host: Ovis aries | place: New Zealand: Palmerston North | reverse complement strand
TAATTGTTCCAGCCACATTGTTCAGGCCACCCATTATCAGGTTTCCGCCTCTGATTCGGTCAGCAAGCATAGTTCCTGTGGTTATTTTATTAGCTACTATTGCTCCATCAATAGTCATAGCAAGACCAAATTCACCATTGTATCCTGTGCTAGAATATCCAAGACCATTAATATTCCATCTCCAGATTTTTGCTTCAGGGTCTAGATAATTCATTCTATTGCAAATGAGAATTTCAGTTATGAGACCTTCTGCATTTCGCATTAATGTCACATAACCGTTGCTAGTCTCTTTTATAAGAGCCGACGCATTATCTTTAGCAGCCTGGAGAATTGATGATGGTGCTGGAATATCACTAATCTGTTTCAAAAGCTGAGAATTTATCTCTGCCGAATGATTAGTCATAGACTGCGTAGTCTTAGACCCTAAATTATAGGTAGCTCCTCCTGGATCATCAAGAGGTATCGTCATTTTTGTTACTGGGAATGTTTTGTTTAAACCATGAGGAGTTGACCTAACTCTAATCCTACTCAAGAATTTTATAGGGTCAAACGTTTCTTCTGGATTTATCGGCGCTACAGGAATAAGGTCTATATACATTTTATTATAAGGATACCCTTCTTCCATATAATCGTCGCAACGCATTAACAAGTTAGGTATTATACTGGAGATCGATGTTCCTATTGGCTCTATCTGACTTTTGTTTACAAGTTCACCATCTTCGACAATCCAGTTAGTATATCTTTCAAAAGAAATATCCTGAAAGTAGTACACCATATCAAAATTATTTACAAATGGCGAAAACTCTATAACTACATAATCCTCATTATCCGAAGTTCTATTACCATGGATTGGTATATCATACGTAACAAACTCGGTTGACTCTTCAATCGGTATTTCGTATTCACTTTGTATACCGTAATAAGATATTGGTCTCCAGTTATCATTTGGCTCATTAGATACTATATATATTTTTGGTAGGTCATTTTCATTTTGAATTCTTCCTCCGGACGGAGTGCGAACACTTATCTTAAAATGGTATTCATACGTGCCGAAAGGTTGTATATGGAAATACAGTCTTTTATATGGGTCTGAATGTTCTGCTAAATTAAATATTATATAATTAGCTCCATCTAAATAGTCATTATTAAATCGATTCCAATGACCTATTCTTGTCCATGCTGATAAATTTGAGATAGCACCTTTTGGATTTGGATTAAAACTTTGGGTTGATGTGTTTCTATCAGTAGTGATATTCGCTGAGTCTATCTTATCGATTAGTTTCCAGTAAATGCCGTCTACTGAAGAATATAATTTCCAAGATTTAGGGTCTCTAGCTGGAGCATCATTTGCTGTAATATAGTTATAACTAGTAACGTTTACATCACTAACCTCAAATGTTATATAGCAATATCCAGCAGAGCTAGTGTAATACTTAGCCCATTGAGCGCAGAACTTTGTTGACGGATCAGAATCTATTATTTTATCAATAGTTTCACCAGTTCCAGGATATACTGGTTGCTCCGAGCCAAATACGCAACTTACGTTAGATACAGAAATCTCTTCCGAATTATTGTAAAAATGAATATCTGCTAACTGTATATACGGGTTATTTTCTCTTACTTCAGTTATTTCCCATCTTAAAAACATAAAGCCACCGCCTTATACACATTCAAATCCAATACTTCTTAAATAAGCAGGATTCTTCATTTCTTCGACGGTTAATATTTTAAATGGATTAGGTGATCCTTCAAGAACTGCATTGGGCAAATTAGTGCCATCAACGATCGCTACTCCTGTAAAATTAGTGTCATGAGCCTTGAGTGGTATACTCTCTTCGCTATTGCCTCTTATTACAGTATTTGACAAATCGATTTCATTATTATCGTTAGAATCCCAGATCCTATGTACTGGAGTCCCTTTATTTATTTTAACGGTATTCCTTGAGAATATTGTCTTTTTAGACTGCCAACCTCCGCCGCCTCCGGCTATAATGCATATCTTTACTATTGATGTAATGTCTATCACACAGTCTGTTATAAATAGCCCAGCCGCAGTACTATATCCACTACCACCTAAATCAGATGACCAACTGTTACTTCTTGTAGCATCAGAAAAAATAACGAGTCTACCACCGTTATCGACAGTATCGTATCTATTTTTTGATATCGTAAATGAGCTCTGCCGTATCCATCCTTCAGCATAATTATAATACCCTCGTGCTAAAACAAGAGCTTCTTTTCCTCCGGTTACACCTGCTATTTTGACGTGATCAAACCTAGGTAATATTTTAGGTTCTATTAACCCCGAATTCGGTGTATACATAGAGTTTATGGTTATATTTTTTAGTTCAAACCATCTGTCGCTAGTAGAACCAGACCCGCCATAAAACATTCCATTCTCCGAATTAGAGTACCCTGCTATAACAGCCCCATTTCCATCTATAGACAAGTTTCGATCTGTTTTAATAGTAATATACGGAGACTCAGCTCCAGAATAGACCTGAGTGAGATCTATTTTTACATTATCTGCAAATTTGATGTACAGATCTCCGCTATTATTTTCAATAGTCGTTTTCAGTTCATCATATGTTTCAACAACATACGGATCTGCACTAGTTCCACTTCCAGTTATACTCATTCTGTAGGCATCTCCTTTCTATTGGTGTAAGACAAGTCTATTGCAGATGCGCTTATATTCATCTCAGCAAATTGTAATTCATTGAGATATAGTTCACCATAAGACTTAAGTAAAGCTGGGTCTGTTATGTCTGAAAATATGATTGTTTTTTCGATCCAGCCGTAAGTATTATAGGCCTCTTGTGCTATAAGATATGGACTTCCGTTATTTACAGGAGCTATGGTTATTCGAAGGTCCCTTTCAAGCTCCTGTTCAGGCGTAAGACTTCCTTCGTCTGGCAGTTGTTCTGCTTCATTTTTTGTAGCTCCAAGAGGCACCAAAACAGTGCATAACTCTGACACTTCGAAGTTTGTTGTATGGTCTAAGAGGTTTTTAGCAAATACAATTTCTTGCTCACAGAAAGGAAGTTCCTCTTCAGATTGCAAATAATCCAAATATCTAATACCGCTCTGTTTACGAACTCGTATTATTCCTCCATAAACCTCAACTAATTTTGCAATGGAATCCCAGGTTGTTTCAAATCCAAATGCTCTGGCTGTATACGCAAAATTTGGGTCTTCTACTGTAACTATTCCAACTGTAAAATTCTTGTACCTTGGCGTTTTATTATTATGCACGGTTATAACATAAGATATATATTCTCGAATAGAGTTAAAATGCCGAACTGTATTTTGCTGAGTTGTATCATACAAATAGGCAAGCTCTCCTTCACAGTATACGCTTTTCTGTTTATAAAAGTCAGTATCTATACCGGTTACACGTCCTTCGAAAATATCATCTTCAGAACCGTCCTGGTATACCTTGATTATAGTATTCATTGGTTCTATACTATGATATTGCGGATTGTCTTCAGTTATAGTGAACGAGAAAGATCCTGGCGTATTTACCTCTAACTCTAAAGTTGGAGATATTACTTTGTGCTCTTTTAAAGGCGATTTATCACTATATAAAATGTTGTCACCCCTAAACCCAAAATAATTACCATTTGCCATTTTGAATTTATTTCCATCGGAAGTACAAAGGTTTACAAACCCTGTATTAGACATGACTTTAAACATATTATAGCCTCCCTTGTGTAAAGTCTATTCGTATGGTTCCTTTTCCTTTCACCTGTAATCCTACATTAACGTCTGCTGAAAAAGCTCCTATTGTAAAATCCGGATCTCGGTATGTTCCGGTTGGAAGTGGTCCTTTTTCAATAACCGTGTTGTAGTCTGAATTCCAGTATTTTATATATAATCCGTCGTCAGAACTTATAGCAATGACCATAGGTGCTGGCATCTCCATAAGATAGTCTTTGATATTAGGAATAACGTCCACGTAGGTTTCGCTATCTACGGAAATGGTTTTAAAGACATCAGGATATAATTCTCCTACTGAAAATGGCAACTTCTTATATGGCTCTAAATCATAACTTATGGATATACTATTAGTAGCTCCATCCTGAGACATTGATACAGAGAACGTCCCTTCATATATAAACATAGGGTCATCTGTCAATACCATTGTTCTCTTTTTACCGTGTAAATAGTTAACAACATTTGAGTATGTCTGCACCCAGCTTTCATAGCCAGGCGCAACCATAAACTCAAAGGAGCCATTACGGTTCTCATAGGTTGGGTATCCGGTCAGAATGTTTGATAAATCTATAGAACCGTCAGCTCCATTTATATCTACGTATTTTGTTTTTTGTGCCGGTGGCTCTGGTATTGGAAGAGCAGTCGGCATTAAATGGAAATCTGTCCATGTATTAAGTCCATCAAACTCAATTGCATGATCTCCAGTGTAATATATCATTCTATCATCGTACATTACTTCCTCCTCCTAACTGCTCTTGTACCTAAAGCATCATCCATAGGACCAACTAACTGGCCTACCAGAGCCTTTCCATCAAGCACTACTTTGAGATTTTTCATATCTTCTCTCAGGTAATCTATAGATTCCTTTACAGAAGATACTTCATTTTTTATATCAGAATCATCATATTTGGTATCCTTATAATCACTTCTATTTTGATTTAAAGCAACTTCAATATTACCGAGCTGTTTTGTTATTCCGTTTGTGTATCGGTCCATCATTTCCTTTGTTGTAGATCTAGCATTTGTATTAGATAAAGGTGTTACAACAGTCTTACCAGCCCTTGATGACAAGAGTTCAGGTCCTGCTTCACCAACTATGGCATTTTTAGGATTGTACTGGCCACCTTTAGCCATTGCTAAAACAGCAGTAACCCATTCTGGTATTGGTATTTGGAATGCGTCTATTGACACAGGATCAATATCTAATCCAAATGAAGATATTCCTGTCAATTTTTCAGCCCAGTCAGGTACGTCCCAATGGAACATATTTAGTCCACTAATTATTAAATTTATAGCGCCTTCTAACAGAGAAGCAATGGCTTCAAACATCTTATTTAAGCCGCCTATAATTCCATTAGTTAATTCAGCTGCTATTTTTACACCGCCTTCAGCAACAGGATCTAACAAATCTTCTAAGAATATGCCAAATGCTGTTATTAGACTTTGTATAAAATCTTTAAATGCTTCAGCAGCTTTGTGCACACGATTTTCATCATCTAAAGCCTCTGCTAAGTTTTCTATAAATTCAATAAATGTATCGGCAATAGCGTTAATGCTATTTACACTAGTGAGCCCAGAAATAAAAGCACATACAACCTTTACGAAATTTTCTGCTATACTTTCTATTCCTTTTTTGTTATCAGCAAGTGACTTGAATGTTTTTGATAATAAGTTAACAAACGAATCTACCAATGGTGCTATTCCTTTGGCTATTCCGTCAATTATTGAGGTCAATATGCCCATCGTTTTTTCGATCCATGTTTCTATGTTATTTCCTAACTCATCAAGCACCAGTGATATTGTAGCAAACATCGCTGACACTATTGCTGGTCCTGCTGCTATTAAAGCGCCTATAGCTCCGCCTATTGTATTTTCAACCAGTAACAATAAGAATGATCCAAACATAGCCATGTTGGTCTGCAGATCATCTGATATTCTCATGTTGTTTAACTCTTTAAAACACCATACTAATATTGCAATTGCAACTGCCAGCATTAGCATAGCTCCACCAAGCCCAATCATTGTCGCAGTTAATGTAGCGGCTCCGGCCTGAGCTTGTGGATTTGATAATGCCTTTGATAATAATGCCATAGAAGCTGCTATTATAGCTATAGCTACAGCGATACCTATCACGCCTATTATTGCTTTAGTCTGTTTTCCCTCACTTAATTTTCCGAACTCTATCATTATAAGTCCTAATACACCTACTAGAGCAATTATGGCAATTAGCACTGACATAAGTTCGTTAACATGGGCATCGTATAATATTTTATTAAGCACAAATACGAATATCGCTATAATTGCAAGGGCTCCAAATATAACAGTTCCAGCTTTAGCAATATCACCCCAGCCTATTTCTGTTATTTTTATCATTACCATATTTACTATTATTATTGCTGCTATTATAGTCCACATCATGCCTATGCCAGCTAGATCAAAATTGGTCTTAGAAAGAACAAGCATAGCTGCTGTCAAAATGCCTACTATAAATAATATTGATACTATGCCTTTTGCTAATTCGTCAATCTTCATACCGGCTAGCACTTTCATAGGTATCATTAAAAGCATTAATGAAAACGACAGAGCCAACAACGTTCCTGCGACCGAATCCAAATTTCCATTTTCTCCTGATGTTTTCATGATTCGAATCGCTGCGGCCAACACGAGCATCGTAAACGAAAGTGCTCCTATTCCTTTTGCTAATTTAGTGATATCCATACCACTTAATGCTTTTATTGGAATTAATAGTAATATCATTGCAGTGGATAGAGCTATTATAGTCTTAGCAGCATCTTCTAAACTACCTCGTCTAACGCCTATTTTATTAAACTGATCTGTAAGTTTTTTTAATACTAAAGCCATCATGGCCATACCCCAGACTACTTCGCCAGAATCAGCAGCACCTAATAACAATAAAGCCTTGCTTAGTAACCATACGCCGGCTCCTAAACTAGCAAGAACTCCAGCGGCACCTGCTAACTGAGCAGTTTTCATCTGATTTAATACGATCATTAATTCGACCATTATTGCTGTAAATGCGCCAAGGCCTTTCTTAAGATCATCTTTGTCCATTTTAGATAAAGCCCATACTGCTGCAACCATTACTCCGATAGACAAGGCTATCTGGAACAATGCAGATGCTAAAAGTTTCAGTGTAGCGGCTTTAATCTTTGCAGTCATGGCTTTTGCAGAACCAGTGAATGCTTCAAACATATCCTTCGTTGCTCCACCAACGCCTACAAAGTCTCCTAACAATTTTCGTAGATTATGTAATAATCCTACCATCTCGCCTAAAAGAACAAGAGCCCCACCATCTTTTAAGAAATTTATGAAGTTTTCAAATGTTAGTTCTCCGCCTATCAGATCTTCAAGTTTTGACTTTATAAAGTCTACAACAGGAGCCAGAACTGTGGCCACTACCTGAAGCCCGACTTTTAATTTGTCCCATGCCGCAATGAAGAAATCTATTATCTTATGTAATGGTTCTGATTCCTGAGTAAAGAAACTTAATGCATTTTTTACATTTGCAGTAAATGTTTCTATGCCTGTAACAGGAATAAAGCCAAAGGATTCTATCTTATCTGTTATAGAAACAACAAACCCAGATATAGCTTCTGAAGCTGATGCAAATACACCAACAACAGAATCCAAAGAGAAATCGACTGTATCTAATCCTAAAAGATTTGCTATTAATTCAGTAACTATTGCTATTAATGCAGAAATTATTGTTATCATCATATGAATCACAGAACCTATAGTAGTTCCGATAGATACAAACACTCGTTCTAAGACATCACTAGAGGTTAATAGTTCTCCTATCGCATATAGAACATCGCCAATTGCAGCTGTAATGGTCCAGAAAGTTCCGCTAGATTTTTCTCCGCCACTTACTATAGCGCTGAATAAAGCACCTAATCCTTTGCCAATGGCTTTTATAATACTTACTCCTATTTTGATTATAGAAAACAATCCTCTAAAAGTTCTTGTTATTTCTTCAGCAGTTTTATCAGATATTATTAATTTTTCAGTAAAATTCATGAATGCTTCAGACATTTCAACAAGGCGATTACCTTCTTTTTTTGGAAATATCTGATCCCATGCAGCCTCTATAGCATTAACAATTTTTCCAATAGCTTTCGACAAATTAGAAAATCCTTTTAATGCCATCTCTCGACCTGTCATTCCTTCACTCTGGGTCTCATTTACTTTTGCCTCTGCTTTAGCAAGATCTTCCCAAGAAGTAATATTTCCGGCGATCATATCATCTATAATAGCTTGCACTTCAGCATAGTCATATCCTGCTTCGGTTAATGCTTTCATACGAGCTTCACCATTTCCGAAGTCTCCGAGAGTGCCTCTTTTTGCAACATTAAAGAGATCCTGGAAATGCTGTTTCATCTCTTCTGTTGCTTCAATGGCTAAGTCACGATCTGTTTTACCAGTTGCCCAGAATTTCAGCATTTCATTTCTTGCGTCATTTGTTGGTTTAAATAAACCTTCAACCGCATCTTTGAACTTGGTCCACATAGCAGTAGCATCTTCAAAGTCACCGACTATATACTGCCATGATTGAGCCCAACTAGAGCCTAAACCTTCAACAATTGCATCCATTGCCTGATGGAAAGTGTTTACTTTAGTTGCAGCCTCTGTTGCTTTCTGACCTATCTCGGTTGTTGTATCTGTATAGTTGCTAAGTGTTTTTACTAATACGTCAGTAGTCAACCACTGATGAGATAACGACTCATTGAACATACTAGTGGCATCAAATGCTGTTGAAACTTTTCCAGTTAAGTCGGTAGTGGTTGATATATACTTGTTGCCATCTTTTACAAGTGTACCCATTGCAACGGCTGTTTCTATCAGTTGATTTTTGAATTCTACAGTAGCCATGTTGGCATTCTCTATAGACTTCCAATCTATCAACTTTACAGAACCCTGTGATAATGCCTGCGCAAAGTTATACATAGCTCTTGATGCTTCCTGAGTACTAGCTCCAGAAACGGCTGCTACATTGGCAACACCCTTAATTGCATTTACGGCATCATCAAGCTTAACACCAGCATTTGTAAACTTACCGATGTTCTGTGTCATATCACTGAATGAATATATTGTATCGTCAGCATATTTATTAAGGTCTTCGAGGTAGTTATTAATTGTTTTAATATCCTCTCCAGTAGATGCCGCTATTGTTTTTACAGCACCTATTTGAAGCTCATATTCTCCGAAACCAGTTTTAGCATTTCCAAGACTTGAAAACTTATCGAGAGTGGTTTTTACAAAACTTTCTACCGAATTAGTCATGTTTCGTATGGTTTGATCCATAACTGTTCCCATGACTGGTATTTTTACAATGGTTTTTTCTATTCCAGTAGTCAAATTGTCAAATGATATGTTCTTTATGCTAGAACCCATTTGATCAATTCCGGTTGTTACGTTTGAAAACTTTAAAGAAGCCTTAAGTTCTTCAAGACTACTTATTGTACTCCGGACCCCGCTTTCAAAACCTTTGTTGTCAAATTGCATTCGGACAATTTTATCATCGTATTCAACGGCCATGTCCGGTTACCTCCTTCCAAACATCTCTTGATAACTTGTCAAATATTGGCTTTATAGCCTCTCCTATGAATGGATGACCTTCTGTATAGGTTCCATTTTGATTTGCATGACCATACTCAATTAATAAAACTATAGGGATTGTTTTAGGCATATTATTATTACGCCATGTGATACTAACCCCTCTTTTTGTTATTGATATGTCATAATACCAGGATGCTGCAGTCTTTCCAGTATCTTTAGGAGTGGCTGCCGATAAAGCTTTAACACCTTCTTGCCCGTATGAATCCAGAATGCTTCGCAGATCCTTCTTTGACGCATTTTCTAGAAACTTTTCAATGTGTTTAAAATCACCTTTTTGTGTAAACTTTATCGGCATAAAAACACCCCTTTTATAAAGTAGATAAAGAAGATAGCTTAAATTTTTCGAAGCAGACTTATATCTACAAAACCGATTTTATTACCATAAGCTATTAAGAGCCAAACGGACTTATTTATGACCTCATAATAGCCGTAGCACTTAACTTTGGTTTTTGTGCTTATCGTAGTAAGTACTGCTGCATTAGACATGTTTCCAGGAACAAGCCTAATGTTGCATTTCTCTGGTATGACAGAATACGTACCAGCATATTTCGACGGATTAAAACTATGTGCCGCAGCAAGCTTAGTTGCTTTTGTTTCCGAGTTGCTATTTTTTGTTGTTTCATTGAGAATCTCGTCGACTCTTTTCTGCACCTCATCATACTTATAACCCGCAGCATTGAGCTTGGTTTTTCTTGTAATACCATTACCCCAGTCACCACGAATACATTCTTTTGCTATTTCGTCGATGGACTTCTTTGACTCGGGCTTAACGAGTCTGGCATCAACTTCTTTCTGGACCGCTTCATAGTCATATCCAGCGTCAGTAAGTCTCTTTTTTCGATCAGGATTATTACCCCAATCTCCACGGATTACTTCCTCTGCAAGCTGAAATACTGTCTTCTTAGGAGTTTCCATTTTGATTTCTTTTGCCGACTCCTCAGATCCAGCACTAGCCTTAAGTCGTCTTGTAACCTCTGCTGCAATTTTCGGCATTCTGGCTTTGAGATATGGACCAGGGCAAGCCGTAGCAGCAAACATATCATGTGTCGTAAGTGAACCGTTTTTATCACCAGTCCACACAAGCTCAGTCATACCGTTTCGCTTGCATATATCAACACAAAGGTCTATAAGCTTATTATAAACCTTATCAGAAACAGGCCATTCACCACCTACCTCGGAGTTTGATACCTCGATTGTTACAGCTCTATTATCGTTCCATGACGAAGACGAACACCATGAGCGGGCTCCTTCAGGACACCACTGAGTAATATTCGCATCATAGTCTATAAGATAGTTGCAAGACTCTTCTCTTTTTTTAGCGGTATCAGCATAACTTTCTACTGTGGCGATTCCAGCATAGTGATGAATGGTTATTTTTGAAATCGGCTGGTTTCTTGGGGAATTTTTATAAGGAAGATCATATTCCTTTATAGCAAGTTTAGAATCCATTGTTATACCTCCTTATCGGGGTTTTCTTCTTGCCTTATTCATAGCACGGTATCTATTTAGTGTATCCGATTTTGAAAGCTTCTTTTTCGGCTGCTGTTCAATTGCTATTATTTCAAGCAGGTTTAATAACCGCCGTATATTCCAACTTTCTGCAGAAAAAGGTATTCGTGCTAATGCCATATAAGCATATATAAGCTCACTTGTTGTGAACCGTTTGTTTTTTGTAGGTTTTTCATTTCCATGCCGTATTATTGTTGCTGATGGATAATCATCAATATACGCTTGGATTTCTTTGGACGCGTCTACTGTTAACATGGAAGTCCAGTCCTCAGGAAGAGATTCACTGTTTAGTGCCATACATTGTATATAGTATACGAACTCTTCGTAATTGAATTCTTTCTGTTCAAGGTACGGTTTTTTATACTTGGACTCCCATTTTGAAATTGCCAGTAGTGAGTGCTCTATTTCTAAAGTAAATCCAGGGCAAACGATAACATCATAATTGTCTGTTACGTTTTTATACGGTGGAATTACTATTTCTTTCATGATTATGTATTGCTCTTGGCGTAATCCTCGAGCTTAGGTGCTGTTCTCTTCTTTTCAACAGCAACGCCGACCTCTTTGAAGAATTCGATTGCATTATTCACATCAGCAAAGAAGCTCTCTATCAGCTGAGTAAACATCGGGGTCTCAGAAAATGCTTTTGACATCTCAGGCGACTTCATGAAACGTCTTCCGTCTGGAGAAATTTCTCCATATGCCTTAAGAACGATGTCCTTAAACATAGGCATAAGCTCTTCTGTATTATTGGTTGCACATGCTTTCTTCATCCATTCGACAAGGCCTCCGTTCTTAGAGGACTCAAGAGATATAATCTCTTCGTTAGAGAAGTGGAACATGGCTTCTTCAGTTCTCTCTGTTCCGAGAAAATCAACATATGTAAAAGTTTTAGTAATCATAAAAATACCTCCATTTTCGATACGTAAAATATAAATCGGGCCAGCCGAACTGAATACCCGATTTCGCGCTTATTTTTGTTTATTACTGACGCTCTACGATTTCCTTGATATCAGCAGGGTAAAGAACGTGAGGCTTGATCTCTGTTATGCTCTGACTTTCATCAGCGTCTCTTCCCCAGATAGCTTCCTCGATCTCCTTGAGCTTAGCCTCAGGAACATCTGATGCCTTGATAACACATCTTGATGTCGGCTCATAACCAGGAACTTCTACAGGGATTGTAGAGCATTCCCAGCTCATTGTGCCGGGCTCTGGCGACTCATTGATTGTTTCAGCAGTCTCCTCTGTAGGTGATGCGGTTGCATTGTAGAAAATATGAATTTCATAGTCATCATGCATACCGCCATCCTGCTCGCCGATCCATCTGCGATATGCGAAACAGAACGGAACTCTTCTCTGCTGAGAGATCTTAACGCCAGTGCAAATTTCAGCCTGACCATCACACTGATCAAACTCCTTTGGAGACTGATATCCTTCGAGTGAGAAGCCGAACTCCTCAAGACCTCTTACTGAGAGGTAGAGCTTGTTATTTGCATAATACTTGCTTTCATCTGCGCCGGAAGGACTCTCAGTAACAGTTGTAAGACCATTCCAAGCAACACCTTCAGCCCATGTCTTTGTGGTAGTGTCCATTGGGAACAGCACCGGCTTATCTTCGCCTATTCTGTACTTGTGTTCACCAACAGGATCCCATTTAAGCAGTGACATACTTATTCCTCCTTAATGATTTAATA
>AUXO012816559.1_pt1 | contig 12555 bp, 8 predicted proteins | sample 768731 | NCBI WGS metagenome assembly AUXO01 (sample SAMN02715735, study PRJNA202380) | gut metagenome | biome: sheep rumen | host: Ovis aries | place: New Zealand: Palmerston North | reverse complement strand
ATCATGGCAGACGGCTATACAATGAATGCCGACGATGAATCCCTCGACGAATCATACAAGGCATATGAAAAAGCCTATTTCCGCATTTTCAAGCGCCTCGGACTCAAGATAATTCCGGTTCGCGCAGATTCTGGTGCAATGGGCGGTTCAGGTTCAGAAGAATTCATGGTTGAGTCTCCAATCGGTGACGATACGCTCATTATCTGTCCAAAATGCGGTTACGCAGCCAACGTAGAAAAGGCTGAATGTGCACAGGATGATTCTGTAAATAAAAAGGGTGAAAAACCTGCAGAAACATCATCAAAGCCTGAGCTGGTTGAAACTCCAGACGTATTCTCAATCGAAGACATGGAAAAATTCTTTGATGAATCTCCGAAAATGTTCATCAAGTGCCTCATCTACCGCGTAATCAATTCTTCACTCGACCTTTCAAAGGCAGCCGGTGCAGACAAATGGAAACACGTTAAAGATCCTGCCGGCGACTACTATCCGTTGAGCTACGCATGCGTACTCATCCGCGCAGACCTCGACGTTAACGAAGCCAAGCTTGCAGCCACACTTAAAGCCAGCGAAGTCGTACTCGCAGAAGCAGAAGAAATCCTTGAATATGCAGGCGCACCACACGGTTTCGTAGGACCAATGACAGCAAAATGCCCGCTTATCGTCGATTACTCTGTTATCAAAGACGGTAAAAGCCAAATGCATGATGCAATTACAGGAAGCGGAAAAGAAGGATATCACCTTAAACATGTTGAACCGCTCCGCGACTTTGTACCGTTCATTAATGCAGACCTCCGCACCGCAAAAGAAGGCGACAAATGTGCATGCTGCGGCGACACTTTCTACACAAGAAAGGGAAACGAACTTGGACACATTTTCAAGCTCGGACATAAATATACCAAATCAATGAAAGTAACATTCCTCGGTCAGGATGGAAAACCACAGGAACCGACAATGGGCTGTTACGGAATCGGCGTTGACCGCACCCTCGCTTCAATCATCGAAAACAACAACGATGAAAAGGGAATCATCTGGCCTATGACTGTTGCTCCTTTCCAGGTCTGCATCGTTCCGATTGACTACAAGGACAACATGAAGAAAGTTGCCGATGAAATCTATGAACAGCTCAGGACTGCAGGAATTGAAGTCCTTCTTGATGACCGCAAGGAACGCCCGGGCGTAAAATTTGCTGATATGGAGCTTATCGGCATTCCGCTCAGAATTACTGTCGGCGATAAAAACCTTCCGAACGTTGAATTCAAGCCGCGCTCAGCAAAAGAAGCTGAACTTGTTCCGGCTGAAAAGGCAGCGGGAAAAGCCGTCGAATATGTACGCGCTGAACTTGCAAAACTGAACGCATAACATGAAACGCCTTTTCCTGCTCATACTTTCAGTTTTTTCTCTTTCTGCAGTTTCTGCACTTCCCGGAGTATTTCAGTCAGTACCTGATACTTCGGGACAGTTTGTATACTATCAGGATTTGACTTTTAACCGTACATCTTATTTCGGTGCAATGTATTATGATGAATCAACGTATGCCGTCAGATACTATGCACCGGAAGTAAAAGGCGATGAACCTCAGGAAGAAAAAGATTTTACGATTTATTTTTCAATGGATCCGGTCAAAAAATACGTGGACATGACCGGAGAAAAAATTACCGGCAAAAACTACGAGCGTAACCCTGACATAATCAATTATCTTCATGACATGGTTTATGAACTGACCGCACGCCGACAGAAAGCAGGAAACATTAAAGAAGCCGTTTCGCTTGATACTGATTATGAACAGTTCGGCGGAAACGTAAAAATCAACTGGGATCCGCTTGTTCCTCTTTTTAACATTAATTCGATTATTTCAGACACAGGTGAAAAAATTCTGGTTCTTGTAACTCAGGGACAGGTCACCTCGTCAGATGATAAATCTTTCACAGAATTTTACGGCATTCCCAAAAAATCTTCACTTACACCAAGGAATTTCAAGCCTGCAAAAAAATCTTCAACACTTAAAGCAGAATATTCTTCTCAGAATGATGTACTTCAGTCTGTAAAAATTACTGACCAGTGGAAAAAGCAGAGCGACAATTTCTGGACACTTGAACAGGAAGCCGTCCTCTCAATGAACTGTATCCAGATACCTGAAGACAAAACTCAAAACATGGATCTGTTCAGGATGATTCTCAGAACGTTCATGCTTGGAACTGCCCGCTCCTATCCGCTTTCAGAAAATACTGTATTCTCGCAAAAGAAATCTGTAATGACTTTAACACAGGTTTTCCACAACTCTGAAACAAATACATTTACTACTGATATCAAAAAGATTTACAGATTCAGTGATACAGGCTTTACAGTACTTACACTGACAGTTTTCTCATCATCGTATGAAGAAAACACAAAGTACTTCAATAAGATTCTTGATTCTTATACCGTCATAGTAAAGTAAAACTAAAAACTTCCTCTTGAAAGGGCGCTTCCGATCCAGACGCCCTCACTTCCGAGATAGTCTTTTTTCTCACCTTCAATAAGGAAGCGTACCGACTTGACGGTTGAAAACTCAGTTGCCGTATACACAATCTGGGCAAGGGAATTTTGCTGACCTTCTGCGCCGTACATATTGTATTCGAATTCCTCACTCAGATTCAGTGTTGCAACACCGTCCTTTATGCTGATTCCCTTAAGTTTAGTTCCCTCAGGGATAAGCGACTGATATCCCTTCTTCTTTTCAGACTGGTCGGGTCCTGCAAACAAGAGGGCAAGGTTATTCGTAAGCGGAGAATCATTTTTGACAATTTTTCTTTCAACGAGCTTGCGGCTGATTTTTCCGTTTCCGTCAATATAAATAAAATACAGCTTTGCCGTACTCGTCTGAACCGGTGCTGGCTTTTCTGCCGCTTTTTCAGCCGGGGTTTCGGTTTTTACGGTTTCCTGAACATTTTTTGTCTGCTCGGCAGGTTTCGGCTTTTCCTCAGAAGGAGAAACCGTTACAGCAGCAGGTTTTTCTTGTTCAGGATCTTTCTTTTCAATTACAGGGTTATCTGTCCTTGTTTCAGTTTCCTTTCCAGGTTTTACTATTATTTCAAAAGGCGTAGTTTCCTTTTCGGGAGCAGGTTTTGTTTCAAGATTCTGCACGAATTCAGGTGTTGATCCGAATACCCTTTCAAAGAAATTTGTCTGCTTGAGGTTTGCCAGGATTTCGTCCTGCTTTACAAGAAAAATAATTACAATAACAAGAATGGCCAGAAGCCAGCACGATAAGAATAATCCCGACTTTTTCTTTTTTTTGTCACCCATAGTTAAAGTATATTCAACTTACCCGTTAAAGTCCATCATTAATTATGCGTCATTATTTCGTAGTATTTTCATAAGTCCGAATTACTTATATACTATGAGTGAGGAGTTTCAATATGGAACAAAAAGAATTTGACTTGATTACATTCGGTGAAACAATGCTTCGTCTTTCACCATCAGTAAACGAACTTATCAGTAAAAGTGATTCATTCAAAAAACACGCAGGCGGCGCTGAACTCAACGTTGCATCAGGTGTTTCACTTTTAGGCCTTCGTACAGGAATCATTACCCGCCTTCCGCAGAACCAGCTTGGAACCTTCATTAAAAACAGAATCCGTGCATCAAGTGTCAGCGATGACTATATTATCTTTGATAATTCACCTGAAGCACGTGTCGGAATTTACTACTATGAAAACGGAGCATATCCGAGAAAGCCGACTGTAGTTTATGACCGCAAAAACTCATCAATCACAAAGATTCTTCCTTCAGAAATTCCTGAAGACATCTACAATAAAACCCGCATGTTCTATACATCTGGAATTACGCTTGCTCTCAGTGAAAATACCCGCACCCTTGCAATTGAAATGATCAAGAAATTCAAGAAAACCGGAACACAGATTGCATTTGACGTAAACTACCGTGCAAACCTCTGGGACGAAGAGACTGCAAGAACCACTATCAAATCAATTCTTCCTTATGTTGATATCCTTTTCATTTCTGAAGAAAGCTGCCGCCGCATGTTCCAGAAAAGCGGTTCCCTTCAGGACATGCACCGTGAATTCTGCAAAGACTATCCGAACATCAGCATAATTGCTTCATCTGAACGTGAAGTAATCAGCCCGAAAGTTCACTCATTCACGTCCACAGTTTATTCACGCAAAGATGACAAATTCTACACTGAACCACCATACAAGGACATCGATGTAGTAGACCGTATCGGAAGCGGTGATGCTTTCTGCGCAGGCGTTCTTTTCGGACTCCTCAAATACAATGATCCTCAGATGGCAATGGAATTCGGAAACGCAACCTGTGCAACCAAGAATACGATTTTCGGCGACCTTCCTCTTTCAGACTTCAACGAAATCAGTGCCATCGTCAAGGCACATCAGAGCACTGAACGCCAGAGCGAAATGAACCGTTAGTTTGAAAACTCGTAGAAAATAATCGAAGCAGCCTGAGCAACATTGAGGCTTTCGATGCGACGGCTGCTTTTTTTCTGCCCGTACGGAATAATCACAAGCTCATCACAGTTCTTTTTTACCTGCTCAGAAATGCCGTTTTCTTCATTTCCAAGGACAATTATGCTGCCTTTACCGCCGGCAAGTTTTTTTATATCCCTTACAGAAGTTTTTGCTTCAACATCAGTTCCAAAGCGTACAAGTTTGCCTTTCATTGCAGACAGAAGCTTTACGATTGATTTAACGGAATAAACATTAACATATTCCATTCCGCCCTGAGCTACCCTGTAAGAACTCGTCGTAATAGAAGTCTGAGCCTCATCAAGAGGAATTACAACATTCCTGAATCCAAAGAATGCGGCGCTTCTGACAATTGCACCCAGATTATTTGCATTGCCTACCCTGTCGAGAACGACTGCAGATTCATTATTCCTAACCCATTCATCTGTAATATCAGTATCAAGCGGAAGAATGCGCGGGGTTCTGATCATCGCAACAACACCCTGATGATGAACGCTTCCGCAGAGTTTTTCAAGTTCTCCTTCGCTGACGTTATTGTAAGGAATTTTATTTTCGGCAAGATATTTAAAAAGATCCTTAAATGCCATCATCCTGTCACGCGTATAATAAAAGCGGCGGATATTTTCTTTGTGTTCTTTTACAAGTGCTTTAACTGCTTCAAAACCACAGACTGCAAGTTCGTTATTCTCTTTGTTCTTCATGACTATATTCTATTCAAAAAATCAATATTATGCAAAAAAAACGGACTGCCCTGTTCGGACAGCCCGTATATCCAGTCAAACTATGTTAACTACTGAAGGAGGCGCATAGATTTTGCCTTAGCAATACCTTCTGCTTCCCATTCCTTACCACCGTTAGCATCGAATTCGTTCAACCATGCAGCCCAGTTCTCTTTTGTGAGTTTGCGCTCACCTGTCATGAACTCTACGATACCCTGTTCGTAGAAGCGCTTAAGGTCAGCACCTGGCTGTGGGAGAAGATCAACACCGTTACATGCTGTCCATGGATATGACTGCATCTGGCGTAGAGCTTTCAAAGAAGACATCTCTTTCTTTGAGTACTGTGTGATGTATGTCGGGTAGCGTGAAATAAGCTCGAGGTCAGAGTTGTAGTAAACCATGTTGCGGAGCTGTGTAAGTGGCTGCATAGCAGCTTTTGAGTAAGCGAGTTTTGGATCAGGGATACCGTCTTTTGTTGGTGCACCTGTTTTTGGATCGCGAACCCAGTTAACGCCTTCTTCACCCCATCCGAGGAGGTAGTAACCTTCATCTGATGACATCCATTCAAGAAGTTCAGCAATCTTCTGCTTCTTTGTAACAGTCTTTCCCTTGATCTTTACAGATTCTTTGTCAGCTGTCTTTGGAACAGCGTACATACGGTAAGCCTGAGAGAATGTACCACAAGCAGATTTTCCAGCTGGTCCTTTCGGAGGAGCGATGATCTGGCAGTCTCCGTTAGGGAAGTTCTTGTCGAATGGAGCATAGTTAGATTCAGAAGCGAGAGCAGCGTTCTGTTCACGCCAGATACCGAATTTACCCTGTTTCCATGCAGCACGATAGTCATCTTTCTTGTAAGCAAGCCAGTTAGGATCGATTACTTTAGCATCGATAATCTTTTTAATGTATGTCAAAGCTTCGAAATATTCAGGTTTGTGAACGTTGAGTCCGGCACCAGCCTTTGTCATGTTCCATGTACCTGCAACACCGAATGCACCCATGAACGGGTCAAAGCGTCTTCCAAGACCTTCGTTTGCCGGAGTAAGTTCGAGGTAGAGACCAAGACCGTATGTATCAGCCTTTTTGTTTCCATCAGGATCTTTCTCTGTGAAAGCTTTCATAACGTTGAAGAACTCGTCAGTTGTTGTTGGTGTCTTGAGACCGAGTTTTTTGAGCCAGTCGTTGCGGATGATAACACCTTCATTCTTAACGATTGAACCCGGCTGAGCGAGAGCGTATGATTTTCCATCTACAGATGAGAATGTCTTTGAGTCCTTGTCGTACAGGAGTTTTGTACGGTTAGGCATCATCGGATACATATCATCTACACATGAAAGAAGACCTTTCTGTGAAAGAAGCTGGAAAGAATTAGCAGAAACCATGAAAAGATCAGGGAGCTGGTTTGCAGCAGCAGCAGCGTTTATTTTTGTATCCTGGTCTGTTTCGTTTGAAGGAAGTGCAGTAAGAATAAGGTTGATACCGCATTTCTGTTTGATAAGATCGTAAGCCTTCCAGTTAGCTGGTGGTGGACCTGCTTCAGTTACAGCAGCACCGTACCAGAGTTCGATGTCAACTGTACCGTCTTTATTCACCTTCCATTTCTTAGCTGAAAAAGCTGGTGAAGCAACTGCAAGAATCAATGCAACGAGAGCGAGATTCTTAAAAAAGTTTTTCATTTTTTTCCTCCTTTTGAAAATATAATGAAAACTATTCAATAATTCTTACCCTTATTTTAAATAAGAATAATAAATTATACCACAAAAAATTGACCAGACAATATAAAAATATTATCTGGTCATAAAAGTTACAAATTTCTTATATCAGCCCTTAACCGAACCAAGCATAGTACCTTTTGTGAAGTACTTCTGGATGAACGGATAAGCCATCATCATTGGAATAGCAGACATGAATACAGATGCCGCCTTGATAGCCTGAACAGGAGCTTCGCCGAACGCATTTGATTCAACGTATTCACTCATTCCGGAAGCCATCAAAATATCACGCAGAAGGATTGGAAGAGGTTTGAGCGTCTTGAGGTAAAGCATCGGGTGCATATAGTCGTTCCAGAAGTTTACTGCGTAGTAGAGGCCGATTGTCATGATAATCGGTTTTGAAAGCGGAAGAATGATAGAAACAAGTACGTACCATTCAGCAGCACCGTCAATACGTGCAGACTCTTTAAGTGATTCAGGAATACCTTCGAAGAATCCGCGCATAATCAGACAGTTGTATGTACCGATTGCACCAGGAATGAATACTGCTGCAATGTGGTCAATAAGACCGAGGTTTTTGATAACAAGGTATGTCGGAACAAGACCAATGTTAAACAGGTAAGGAATGATTACGAAGTAGTTCAGTATCTTGCGGCCAGGAAGATCATGTACAGACATACAGTAAGCCATCGGAACAGTAAGACAGAGAGCTGTAAAAGTTCCGAATACCATGATTTTAATAGAGTTCCAGAACGCACTGATAAATCCGTTGTTTCCAAGAAGGGCACTGTAAGCATCAGTCTTCCACTTCCATGGAGCAAGGAACATTCCTTCGAGGTTTGAACCGATAAAGTCATTCGGACGGAATGACTGAGTAATTGTACTCCACATAGGAATTGCAATAGCAACACCAATCAGGATCAAAAAGAGGTTGATGATAACATAGAATGTCTGATCACCGGCTGTTAATTTGACTGTCTTTGGTTTATCCATTTTTATACCCCAACTTAATTACAGTAATGATGATTCTGTGAGTTTCTTAACAATCTTGTTAGAAATCATAACAAGAAGCATACCAATGATACCCTTGAAGATACCAACGGCAGTTGCCAGAGCAAGTTCCATGTTAAGAAGACCCTGACGGTAAACCCAAGTATCAATAATATCACCAACTGAGAATACTGAAACGTTATAAAGCATGTACATCTGGTTGAAACCGGCATCAAGAACGGTACCAAGCTTAAGAAGAACTACAGTAACGATAACCGGCTTGATTGACGGAATTGTGATGTACCATACACGCTGAACTGCAGAAGCACCTTCAACCATTGCTGCTTCGAAAAGTGAAGGGTCGATACCCATAAGGGCAGCGATAAAGATGATTGCAGCCCATCCCATTTCCTTCCATGCATCAGAAAGAAGAACCACATAAGGGAATGTGCTTGTACTTGTAAGGAAGTCAACCGGCTCATCACCGAGGAATGTTATGAGGTCGTTTACGATACCGTCGCCAGGAGCAAGAAGTACAAGAAGAATACCATACATGATAACCCATGAAAGGAAGTGTGGAAGGTATGTTAAAGTCTGTACGACTCTGCGGAGGACATTGCGTGTACACTCATAAAGACAAACAGAAAGGATAATTGAAAGCGGTACAGAAACCAGAAGTTTGGCAAAACTATAAAGAACCGTATTGCGAATCAATTCTGAAAAATAAAATGAATTGAAAAAGCTTGAAAAGTTTTCCAATCCAACCCACGGACTGCCACCGACACCTTGTCCAAAGCCCCCCCCAATACCGGTACCTGGATCAAAATTTCTGAAAGCGATCTGTCCGTTATAAATAGGACCGTACTTAAGTATGAAGTAATATACGGCCGGAATAATGAGCAGCGCATAAACAGAAAAATTTCTTTTAACGTCCTTCCAAAGATCATGCTTTGGTGCTTTAAGGACTGTTGCTTCTTGTGCGTTCATAGCAAACCTCTATTTTATATTATTAATATCTTAATAAATTTAAGATAAAAATATTCGTCTATAAATTTGGACAATACCGACCTTAATGTCTATAAAAACTACTATTTAGCCCTTATTTTTCCCGGCGGACGCCCATAAATCTTCTTAAATACGCGGCAGAAATATGCCTGATCCTGGAATCCCGACTTTTCTGCGATCTCATAAATCGTGTCGTTTGTCTCCAAAAGCATCTTTGTCGCAATATATATTCTATACCTATTTAAATATTCCCACAAGGATAAACCCAGTTCTTTATGAAAAATTCTTGTTAAATAATCTTCGCTAACATGCACTGAATCTGCCAGCTTCCAGCGGACAATCTGCTGGCCTGCATTTTTATTCATGTAATATATGGCTTTCTTTACCAGTGCTCCCGTATGAGGAGGAAGTATTTCATCGCCGGCAAGAATTTCATGTACCCTGCCGTTGAATTCATCGGAAAGTGCCGCACCCCTGTTACAGAGAACGATTCTCGGATGCGAGCAGAGCACTTCGATCATGGCTTCATCAGGAACAGATTCCGGCAGTACAAGAATCGGAACGAGAACTGTCTTGCTGTTCTGGCGGATTCTCGTAATCGTCGCATCGTCAACGCTTTCAAATACGATGATGGAAGGCGTTACTTCGTTGAGGATCCTGTCGAAATCGTCCATTGAAGGAATTGAAACTGAATTTGCTTCCGTAGCCCAGGTTCCGTATTCCGTATACTTTGTGTTTACAAAAAGAACCGGTGACTGTTTCTGCGAGAGAATCTTCTTTTCAAAAAGTTCAACAAAGCTGTGTCCGATAAGGTCATTGCTGTAGCAGAGCACAGGAGCCCTGAACAGTTTTTCATAATGCCTGAGGCCGTATATTTTTACCCATTCATCAATTGGTGAATTATCTGCTTCCCAGTAAAGAAGGTTTGCACTGTCATCATTTTCAATATTGTCAATGATGTTGCCGTCAAGCGGAGTAACATGAAGGTTAAAGATTGAGAAATCACTCTGCTTGCCTGCAATGCCGATAAGCCTGAGGTGAGTTTTATCTGTTTTAAGAGGCGGCATTCCCGCAAGATTCGGCCACGGGAATTTTATTACTGCCGAGAAACCGTTCTTTTCTATTTCACCGTACTGAAGGAGAATGATTTTCTCAGCAAGGAGAAGTTCAGGCATCTGCCAGTTAAGTTTCTGTGATTCAAGGACAATCTTTATTCCGTCCCTGTCATAGTTAACCTTCATCGTGCTTTCGCTCAGATCGTAGATTGACTGCAGGGCCCTCTTGAGCCTGTCAGGATCACCGTATATGAGCGGCATTCTTGAATCAATTGAAGCGAGGGCACTTCCAGGAAGAATCTGCCTTATGTCAAACAGGCGTTTGTCCATCGGAAGGTCATTTACCTGTGAACGGGTAAGGTCGATGAGCGTCTGTGTCTTTTCAAGCTGGGCATCAATCTGGGAACGAAGGAATATGAGCTGCTCACTGAGGATATCCTGATCAAGGATTCCGTTGTTGATGTTTGTTTCCATCTGAATGAGCTTGGCAGAAAGTTCCCTGAGAGGATCACAAAGATCACTTCCGACGTTTGCAAAGAATTCCGTCTTGGCAAACTCAGCCTGTTCGGCAATCTGCCTTGCAGTATTAATCTGTTCAAAAAGGAAAATACTCTGGAGCGTATTGCTTATGGCAGACCTGAGGTCTTCAAAAATTACGCTTTCAATGTTGGAATATCCGAGTACGAGATATCCAAGGTTTTTGTCATTCATGAAAAGCGGCTGAACGATATGAACGCCGTGATTGAATTCTGAATCGTATCTGGCCGGAACAAGCTGTCTGACAGAGAAAAGGGTTTCTTCCGTATTAATTACGCCTGCAGTATTAAATCCGCCTACATATCTTGAAAAATCGTTATTTTCGTTTAATACGACAGAGGCATTTTTAATTCCAATCTGAGGAAGATATTCTGCAAGAAGTTCAATGAGGTTTCTCCTGTCATGAACTGCAAGAAGCTTTGTTTTTAATGTGTTTACTATAGATGTAATTTTATTGTTGTCATAATATTTCCGCGCTGCAATGCGGGCCTGCGTCTGTGCTACACTTACGTCAATCGTACGGCTTATTTTGTTTACGTATTCTTCAGGGAAAGTATTTGACTGACGGAGAATATTGATTGCAGCAAAAATAAGTGAAAGTTCCCCGTCTTCTTCAAAATATCTGGTCAGGACTTTCGTAAGCTTATGGAAAAAATCAGCCTGACTGTTTTCTGAAAGAAGCTGTGCGAGTTTATCTATATTGTCCTGTGCAGTATCGCTGAAATTCCTGAAGATGTCCTTGATGTCCGAAAACAGCTGTTCCTGTGTCTTCGGACGTGATTTGGATTCAGATGAAGAAATCCATGATTTGAGGCTGTTGCATCCGCAGCTTTCACGAATTACAGGATATGCATCAAGAACCCTGCTTTCAACATTTTCATTTCCTGCGAGCATTTCGGAAAGCATGCTGTAGGCAACGATACCGATTTTTTCTGACGGCATGTGAACGGTCGAGAACGGCGTAGCTGAAAGACGGCTTTCTACGGAATCATTGAATCCGCCGACAATAAAGTCTTTCGGAATCTTGTATCCCTTGTTCTTTAAATACTGATAGCCGTCAAAGGCCATTAAATCACTCGGAGCAACAAGGGCATCAAAATCCTTGCCCGGAACAAGATGCCTGTCTTCATAAAGCTGTCTGATTGCTGCTTCTGCATTTGCCCACTGAAAGTGATCAGAAACCAGCATCGGAGAGTATTCAATTCCGGCTTCCTTAAGGGCATCTTTATAACCGCGGAAACGGTCTTCTGCAGAAATATGATTCTGAGGCCCGCGGAGGAATACGATTTTTCGGGCACCATGAGCAAGAATAAAATGCTTTACAAGCTCTTTCATTCCCGTATAGGCATCGAATTCAACCGAAGGATTCTGAAAGATTTTCTGACCGATTGTTACAAAAGGAAGGTCTGCATATTTCTTGTGGAAATTTTCTGCTTCTTCTTCTGAAATATTGTCGCAGATAGTTGATGACCAGCTTATGAGACCGTCAATATTCTGTCTTGTCGCAAGGGAATAAACTTTATTTTTCAGTCCGAGCGGATCGTCACTTGAATTAAGCCTTCCGCCTGAAAAAATAATGAGGCTTCCGTCACGCTCTGAGCAATATGAAGCAAGGGTTCTCCAGAGTCGGCGTGAAGAACCATAATGAAGCGCACTGAGAATAAATCCTATCCGTTTTTCGTTTTTGCTGCCCATAAAAAGTCTAAATATTTTATATCGATGTCGTTTTTTTTACAAGACGGTTTGTTATTGTACAAAAAAGCGCATTTTACCTGCAGCAGAAGAAACAAAGCGTGCAATTGAAATGCCGTTCAAATAATGCTAGAATAGTTCAAATTTTCTATATATGAACTTCCGGAGGTTCAATTATTATGGCTCTCAAACCAATTAACGAAGTAATGAAAACAGTAAAGCGCCCTGAGAAGGTCCTTCAGTTTGGTGAAGGCGGATTCCTTCGCGCATTTGTAGACTGGCAGATTGATATCGCCAACGAAAAAGCAGGCTTCAACGGCAACATCGTTATCGTTCAGCCGCTTGAAAAAGGTATGATCGATGC
>AUXO010636466.1_pt1 | contig 12555 bp, 10 predicted proteins | sample 768731 | NCBI WGS metagenome assembly AUXO01 (sample SAMN02715735, study PRJNA202380) | gut metagenome | biome: sheep rumen | host: Ovis aries | place: New Zealand: Palmerston North | reverse complement strand
GTTATGATTGTGATTCTCCGCATTATGACCACCTTTTGCTGCAACAAATAGCCCATCAGTAGATTTTTCAAAAGAACGAGCCGTAAAAACCTGCAAATCAGGCAACCATGTATCTCGTATAATAGGTTCTGCGGGTTTACAGTCTTCAAAAATACTATAATCTTTCAAGAAAAGGAGTTCTCTTGATAACGTCGGGAAATTCCCGCTATGTAGAAACAATCTGGACGGTTTTTGGTTAAAATTTGACTCTTTTGCAAGCATTGCTGCATAACCAGTCATAAGTGAATCACAAATATAACGTCCAAATGGGAAAAGGATGTTGACATGAACATTTGTATTTGACGGAGCATCTGCGAAATTCACATAATTATTTTTGCAAATATAAGTTTTATAAACAAACTCGCCCATAGCCTTAAACTTCGGATTATCTTTCAATGTAAGCATACCACTAGTAGCCAGCTCTATCAAACGCACACACTCATAGAGAGATGAGGCGGCTCGATCCCAATAATGAACCCCTTCATCACAGCCTCCATCTAATGGATATCCTGCGATAAAAAACTCCAGACTAGTTAAAATCTGATTTATGTCTTTAATTTGTTGTTCGCGTTCTGTTTCACATAATAAGACACAAGATAGCCAATTAGTACAAATCCAAGGATTATGATTTCCTGTAATATTCTTCCATCTGTAATCAATTGTTCTTGCAGGTAATAAAAGCCGTCTATCTATTTCTTTCTTTATTATTTCACAAATCCCGGGTTTTATTCCTTCCAACTCATCATGGAGCATGTATATAGTCCAAGCCAGCATATTTGCAGTCTCTGCATTAAAGAGATCAACAACTTGATTATTCGGGTCTGGTTTGTTTTGTGGATAATGTGCTGATACGCCCCACCATATTTCTTTTTTAAAATAATCTAGCCCCTTAATAATATCTTCCATCAAGATTCCTTTATGCTCCATAATTTCTGCCATCGCCAAGCAAACCATTTGTTTTCGAAGGCCAAAACTTAAACGTTCGTAGTTTGCACGATTGCCGTTTGCTCGAAATTCACCAAACACAGATTCAGGTATAGGATTCCAAGACTTTCCCTTATAACCATAACCTAACTGGATATAGTCTCGGAGCATTGATTGCGGCAATGTATTTTGCCAAAAAGAGTCTTTCGCCTGAGGAACCGGTTTAAAGTTTTCATAAGGGACAAGACACTCTTTTAGGACTTCCCTATCAAATACACAAGAAGGAAGGTCCTGACACTGAACACTAAGAAATAATGTAGAAAAAAGAATAAAAGATAGTAGCTTTTTCATTTGGTCTGTTGTAAAGCCTGCTGTATGTCAATAACCTCACAATTCTTATAGTCAATACATTTCGCAGATTCTTCCACATTAACAAAATCAAAAGTATCAATATACTTTTTAAACTTCTTAAATGCACCTTTTAATGCGACCCTATTCTTAAGTTGACGCATGAAAGATAGTTGTGGCATCTTCGGCTGGCCTGGATCAAAATCGCTGGGATGAAAATATGACATAACATAATCTGATTCAGCAGTCATTTTTTTAAGCAACCACCACGGCATAACCCTAAAGTAGCCTCCGCCCGAATATACAATCTCTCTTCCCAATACTCTTCCTAATGATATAGGATACTCTTTCAAATCTCCATGCTTTGTTCTTATAACATGCGGAGTTGAAGGAAAATCAGGTAGTCCACCGAATTCATGTTCCGAAGGGAAAACCGAACTGTCATATTTAAAACCTAGTTCGGCCAACACATCAAAAGCCCATAGGTTTTTTGTTGTAATTGAGAATGATGGCACACGGAAAGCATTAACTTCACAACCAGCCACATCTTCAATAATACATTTCGCTTTATAGGTATCTTCCTTGAACTGTTCAGGCGTAAAACGAGATGCTAATTCGTGTTGATATGAGTGACATCCAATATGATGACCAGCGGCAGCTATATCCTTGATAACCTGCGGATGGTGCTCTGCTATCCATCCTACACAAAAGAATGTACCTTTTAATCCCCTCTCAGCTAATGCGTTAAGAATCTTTTCCGTTCCTTCATAGATACGAACCTCGTGCTTTTCCCATGCAAAATCTCGGGAATAGTCATCGTGATTGTACCAATCTTCTATGTCAAATGTCAGAATTTTCATATTCACGAGGTTTGATTTCACGTACAACCTTTGCTGGCCTTCCTGTTGCTATTGTCCATGCAGGGATGTCCTTTGTTACTAATGATCCAGCTCCGACTATTGCACCTTCACCAACTGTTACACCTGGCATAACAAAAGTTTCCATACCTAGCAAACATCCTTTTTTCAAAACTATAGGTTTGATAATATAACCCAATTTTGCATAATCGTCACCAACAAAATACTCTGACAAGTTTCGCTGGTGGCACAACAACCGACAAGCATCAGCAATATGAACGTGCTCTTCTATAGTAATCATATCAGCATGACTTAAATCTACTCTCACAAAATCACCAACATAAACATCTTTCCCAACCTTGCATCCTAATTTCTTCAAAAATACAGGACGTAATTTTCTTGGGTTAAATGGTTCCAAAATTGCCCAATCCATCATTTTAATCAATTGTTTATGCCATATGTTTTTGAAGAACTGACCTATTACACGAAATAGACTGACCTGGCCATACTCTTCCTCTGAATAGTTAAAGCCCAATTTGCGCAATAATCTATATGTTAAACTAAGTTTTATTTGTTCCATAACTTTCTATTGAATTCTTTTGTTCTAAATTGCACGATATAAACCTTTCTTATACAGGAAATTAATTATTCTATGTCTAGCTTTTTTATACAGGAAACATGGTAAAGACAAACAATAACATATTAACAAAGCTTCAATTTCTGAATACCCGAGCGTTTGATAAACTACTTTATGATATTTAAAAAGCGATTTCTTATTTGAGGATAGAGAATCATCTCCTTTTCTCCACGATGTCAACCGTTCAGGGACACAATAAGCAAAATGCGTTTTCTTCAATATGTCAATCCAATGTAACCAATCCTGGCGTTTACGAACATCGCGCATAAAAAACTTGCCTATTCGCTTTGTATCATACATTGCATTTGTAGTTCCAATATAGTTGATTATCTTCGTACTTCGATATGACACGCGAGGAACGCGTTCATTTATCTCAATAATGTTTCCCGAAATATCTACCACATCAGATTTACAAAATGTAAACTCATATCCGTTGTCCTGCATGAATGCTAACTGAACTTCCAGTTTACGGGGCTTCCATAAATCATCACTGTCACAAAAGGCTATGTAACGCCCTTTCGCCTCAGAAATTGATTTATTACGAGCTACGCCAGCACCCGAGTTCTTTTCAAGCACAAACAATTTAATGCGAGAATCTTTCTCACAGTACGACCGAATAATATCGCGACTATTATCAGTCGAGCAGTCATCTGTAATCAACAACTCCCAATTCGGATAAGTCTGGGCAAGTATCGAATCCATCATTTGGGATATATACTTCGAGCAATTAAAACACGGAGTAATTATTGACACAAGTTCATTTGATTCCATAATACATTAATACTATTTAATATCACATATATCACCTTTTAAACCAATTGTTGTAATACTCCATATACGATTGTCTTTCCATGTTAAATACATTAATAGATGCCACCTTCATACTACCGTCTTCTTTATGTTTTATTACAATACTTGGCAAATAAACTGTTGAGACACCCTCCTTCCTCGCACGCATAGCTACATGTGCTTCTTCTTTAAACAAAAACATCTTTTCGTTATACAAGGGGGCTAATGTTTCTAAAACACTCTTTGGAAATATAACAAACGCTCCATGTGCAGAAAAAATGTTTTTTTTCATTGGATATATTAAATTAAACAGAATCTTTTTAAGTCTTGAATAAGCAAATATTATCCATATCAGTTTTCTATGGTTACCTTTGTATAGAAGATATGTCAAATACGCTTCCGCTTTAGTCGGTTTGAATGGCGCGCAAGGATTTTGTTTTTTTCCATTGATACTGACTATTTTTGGAGCAATAATACAATCTGTATGATTTTGCAGACTATTGAAATCAAATTTCTCAATAATAACATCCGCATTAGATATAATTAAGTACTTAAAATCATAATGCTCTAAAACATATTTAACCCCTGCATTGTTCCCTGCACCATATCCATTATTTGGAACAGAGATGAAATCTGCTCCATTATTAGATGCAATTTTTCTAAAATTGTTTTCAGATTTTTCATCATAAAAGCTATTAACAACCACAGTATGGCTGTTTTCAGCTTTATTATGAGCAAAGAAGTCTTGCAAATCTTGTAAATTCCGATAAACAAGTACTACAAAAATAATATTATAATCTTCCTTCATATTCAATTAAATTAGCACTATCTACCATATTAATAATATCATAAGTAGGCGCTAATTTGTTCTGCTCTTTCATGCCAAGTATTGGCCAAAGCAAAACTTCGCATTCGTTGCATATCTGTTTGTATCTCACCTTTTAATGTTCTTTCAACAAATAAATCAAACTCATCAATGTCCGTATAAAGGGTAACAAACTCTTTAAACTTCTCACTTTCTCCATATCTTGAAGCACAAATCGGTTTGCCGGAATATATATATTCGTACAATTTTACTGGATTGACCGACTCAATCAACTCGTTTACGACAAAAGGCATTACTAATCCCATGGCCCTATTCATTATACCAAGAATCTGGCTGTGTGATATTGTTCCTTTATATACTAGTCGCTCATGTTGAGGCGGGTTCTGCAATCTGACAGGGCCATACAAAAGAACATTTAAGTTTGAGTATTTATCCAGCACATACAATATTGATCTGAAATCAAACCATTGAGATATCGTTCCGATATAGACTAAAGAATTAGGCGGTAGTTCTTCTCCTTCCTTCGAATATGTTGTGATGTCATCCGTTATTGCATTATTAACGATCACCATCTCGCGTTGAATCCCGTATCTCTCTTCAATTTTATCTTGAAGAGCCTTTGCAGAACAAAAAACAACATCCGCCGCTTTTAACAGTTGCTTCTCAGATTCAAATTCAAACTTATAAAGTTTGGGATATCTCTTGATGTATGGAAATTCCAACATATCATCCATACAATCATACACGAGTTTTTTATTTTTGATTTTGTCTTTTATCAAAAAATATTGACGAGGTTCTGTAATCCATATAATATCATAATCGGAGAACTTTATTCTGTAGATTTTGAATAATAGTTTATTTATGATATCAAGCCATTTTAAAGGTATCAAGGGAATACGCTCAAAAGGTAAGAATCTAAATCCTTTAACGGATAGTTGCCCACGCTTGAAATGCCCGTTTGCCTTATTGAACCGATTTGATTTTGCATAATAACAGTCAATAATATTATTATGACTCAATTCCTCGGCAATAAATTGAGGTCTCTGTTTTATCCACCCCCAGGCAACATGTGTTATATACAATATTTTAGTCATTATCTTTTCGTATTTAAGACCTTCAAATTTTCATCATTTTCTTTTATTAGAGAATTCGCTAATAATAGATATAAAGCCATAACTGGCGTGAAATGAATCGCAGATATGAAACATAAACAAATTAAAACTACAAGTATGGCTTTTCCGCAACTATTAGTTTTCTTTAATGCACCTATCAAAAATAGAACAAATAATACTGTACCAATAATGCCTGTTCTAATTAAAAGAGTTTGAACAACATTAAAATAATAATCATTCTCTCTAAAAGACCATTCGAAACCAGAATTACCTATTGCCGCATCAATTCTATTTTTATCATCTGCGCCAATAATCTTCTCTATTGGTGACATCGCATCATAAACAAAGTAGCCTCTAAATAATCTTAAAAATCCAGACGTTTCACTTCGCGAATTTCCTTCAATATCTATCTGCTCTTGTCTTTCCAACAATTTTTCACCCATTTCAGAATTAATATAATAGCCTCCTATTATTCCTACAAATAAAGTTAATATGACAAGCAAAATAAACTTTTTAAAATTGAAATTGTACAATATTTTTTCTATCAAATAACAACCTCCAATTGCCATAAGTCCTATTAGGGCGTTTCCTGATTGTAACAACAACAACGCAAGCAATATAATCGCTGCAAAAATAAAATCGAATTTCTTTAACGGGTTAAATATCTTTATTATCAATAAGGGGAGCAAGAATTGGACAAAGTGCGCAGGTTCACTAAAAAAGGAAGAAGATCTTTCGTTTGTTATCATTTTTTGATAATATGCATTCACATCCTCAACACTTAATGCTAACGGTAAACTTTGTGATACACCTAACACTCTAAAACCCGTAGTTGCATATACAAATTCCTGGAAAAAGAAAAAAGCCAAAAAAATGACAGCTAGAATATCATAAAATTTTAAGCATTTGGCAAAATCAAACTCCTTGAACAACATATTGAAAAGGAGATATGTTCTAATTACACCTACGGGGATTATGGACGCTGAAGAACTTGCCATAAGCATATGTGACAATGCCCAAAAAATAAAATAATAGTTCAACAACTTGGGCATGTAGCTATGAAGTCCTGTACGAAACAAGGCAAATACTGACAATGTCGTCATTATAATAAACGCAAAATTATAATGACCATATCCGTATGTTTGAAGCACAGGATAGATCAGCAACATTAACACTACTATCGTTGAAAACACCTGTTTCTTCTTACGCGATTTAGCAACTACCATCTATTCAATCAAAATAACAAAGAGTAACCATTCAAATAAATTTCTTTCTACTTTTAAAGAAGTCATACAATTTTTTTACGGGTCTAATACCCATCAAGAAATAGATAACCTTCAATTTATAATAATGAGGTGGTTTGAAAAGGCTTTTAGCAACCTTATCATATCCTTGCCTCTCAATCTTCTGAAATATAGAACGCCTTATTTCAGGCATATCTGATGGATGAATAAGATTACCATTGTATTTAGAAGCATCCTTAACATAAGACACCTCATAAGAACAGTCACACTTTATTCTGTCCCATATTTCTTTTCCTTTAGGAGTATTTAACAACAATAGAGAAACGCCATTACTTCTGTCAAAATTAGGATAGAAATATTGTATACCCCAAAAATCCGCTAAAGTGATATCCCCCTGACGTGGAACATGAGCAAAACGGCATTCATAACAAGAATAGCGATATGTAAACCCATACATGAAGCTATATAAATAAGGTGAAAGCACATAGCTGGGTTTAATTACGGGCTTTCGATTTGCGAAACCACAGGTTTCGCACCCCCCCCCTATTTTATAGTCACGGAACTGATAACTTACTACCTTATCATTATATTTCCTCTCCATATAGGAGATATGCTCATTAAAGAGTTTTTGGCTTGGCACACCATGACATACCAAATCAGATGTTACTAGCGTAGGATAATCCTTACGCAAAAAAGCTTTTAGACCTGCAATCTGACAACCTGTTCCTGAAAAATAACACCAACGGCCAGACTTAAGGTTCCGTTCCACTTCTTTAAATATGACTCCAAGGTTACTTTGCAAATATTTAGACCCACGTAGTTTTTGCAAGTCTTCTTTCGTTTCTACCCCTATATGATGAAGCTGTAAGTTGTCGTCAAAAGCTGCACCGTAAACAACGCCTCCTTGATTAATAAACCATTCGGCTATAGCATAAAAGCCACCGCCAGATGTACTACGTTGTCTTTCCTCTTTATCTTTGAGTACAGAGGCGAGTACCATAGGATCCTCTTCGCCATCGTATTTGGGGTGCTCCCAGCTGCAAACTTTACGACATAGTCCGCAATTAATACAAGTCTGCTCATTTATAACAGGGTACAGGAATCCTTCGTTATCCTCCTGCATTGTTATCGCAGCAGTTGGACAAGCATTCATGCAGGCTGTACACCCACTACAATCCTGTTTATGTTTTGTATCAAAATACATAGACTCTTTACTAAAAATCCTTTAAGAAAGACATCGCTCGGGCGCGTTCAATATCTAGCTTCTGATTTACCTTTACATAATCAATATTATCATCAATTGCTTCTGCCGTTATTTCTCCGTCAATCATACGGTTATCAAGCCCCAACAATCGAATAATACTACTCACGCGTGAGGAGAACATTGAAGGTGCGTAAACCCAAAACTGCTTATTCAGATTGATTGAAAAAGCCGTTCCATGGAAAGAGTTTGTAACAACATAGTCGGCATAATACATAAGAGAAAGAAAATCATCAGGCGAAGCGTAAAATATTGTCTTGTCGGCCATTTTTTCACCCCAATAGTCCCATGAAAATGCTACTACTTGTAGCCCTTTGGCGTTTGCGATTGAGCGGACCGTCTTATATATTTGCTCCTTATCTTTTATGTTGTACGGTGTATATACGAGTATGTATGGTTTCTTAACTATCCTTTTCTCAATAAAAGCCTTCCATTGCTCGCAATTAAGCATTAGTGTTGGATCTATTACCTGAATAGAATCGAAACCTATTTCTTTCAACAGCTTCACAGCCTGTGCTTCTCGAACTGCAATTTTTTCATAGTTGCTTAATTCTTGTTTCAATAGATCCTGCTCAGGTTTAGTCAATACTTCCATCCCGATAGAGGCTGCATAAGCAACTTTTTTCCCTTGTATTCCATGAAAGAAATAATGGCCGTCAAAACCTTCATTCCATTTAAAGTTCCAAACCTGATCACTTCCTGTCAGATAGACATCAGCTTTTGGCAACGACTTAGCAAAATCATCATCGGAATATATAGGGCATGTTTGTTTAGTGTATTTAGCTAAAAACTTTCTGAACAACCGTTTTTGATAGAAATAACTAGGGAAATTAATTATCCTCCAAATAAACTTCTTAGGGTCACGAAATGCACCTTGCCAATACCGTTTACTTGTTACACGAGGAGGAATATAATTAACCAGAATAGGGTCGTAGCCAGCTTCCTTCAAAACCTCGCTAGTGGCAATTGCTTGAAGATTAGAACCAACATTTATCCCTATATGGACTGTAATAAAAGCAACTGTTCTATTTGTCATTGATCGATATGAAAAATATGTAACACACGTGATGACATAAACTCAATGCTTCTTTAAAACTCCTTTCAAGGAATGCCAGGCAACGCAATAGTAACACCCCAAATAAAGAAGCGCACATTTCAGATGTGGCATTTTTCTATACTTCTTGGTAAATAACAAACGCCCGGAAAGCATCATCTTCATTTGCCTACGAACAGATGCTTCTGAATTAATCGTTTTGGAATGTTCGTGAATATAACTCTTATCAAGAATTATATAATTCTTAAAACCAGCATCTTGTATTTTTTTTGAGAGAAATCTTTCTTCGCAAAAAAGAAAAGTTGATTCATCAAAGAAACCAATATTTTCTAATATCTTATAGTTTGCGAACAAGAAAGCGCCAGGTATTACTCCTACTTCCTGAATATCAAAATCCATATTAGTTCTTTGATAGACATGCTGCGGATTGTCAAACAAGAAACAATACGACCTGATGTCATATTCAAAATCCGGCAGTTTTAAAATCGGGAATTGAGCAACCTTGTTATCAGGCAACACCTGGAGTGGTGAGATGACACCTGTATTAGGTAGTTGCGAGTATATATTTACTAGATAGTCAATGGTCTCTGACGTAAAATGAACGTCGTTATTAATAATACAAACATATTGGGGATTATACTTCTTGGCATATCTTAGACCAAAATTATTTCCCCTTGCATAACCACCATTCTCGCCAGTATCAATAACATCAACCAGATCCACATCATCATAGAGCCTATGCAATTCCTTTGATGATTCGTTAGGGGAACAATTATCTACAATGATAATTACATCATTGTCTTTTCCAAATGACAATATCTCTTTTGTTACCCTATCTGTATCTTGATATGTCTTGTAATTTAGAATAATATATGCAATTCTTTTCATGACTTCCTCAATACCTTATTTTGCAACATCACAATATAGCCACCAATGACTCCTTTTTTATATATCATTGTATGGTAAACATAGAAGAAAACAGCACATATCAGCATACATGCAAATAAAGAGTATATGTTCTCTATGAACATTGTTGCAACACATATAACTATGAAAACCACACTATAAGGTGTTATTTGCCTAACTACTTCCTTAGGGAATTCCAAGTAATGATTTTTCAGTGCATAAACTAAACTATAGGTATTACCACACACTTCCGATAATAGTAGTACAATGGCAGAGCCAACGGCTCCAAAGTCTTTTACAATCAACAAGTTTGCAGAAACACCTATCACAGCTCCTATCGTTGCACTAATTAAAACAACATTATCTTTCTTTCTCGGAATTAATATTTGAATAACCCAAACTTGAGCTAATGATGCAATCACTATTACTGGCATAATAATGCGCATAGGAAGTATAGCGCCCTCATATCCAACTCCGGATATCAATCTAACAACATGCGGAGCCATAAACAAAAAGAAGATCCCTATTGGAATTGAAACGAACAGCATAAGTTCTAAAGATTTTTTAATCTTTATGTTAGCCTCTTGCTCATTGTCAGAATTAAGTAAATTGCTGATACGGGGCATCATTACGGCTGTAAATGCTGCCACAATACCTATAATAATATGGTAGATCTTTGTTGATGTATAATAATAGCCAACTTCCGTATCTGTACAGACGAAACCGAGATAAACCACATTGAATGTTGTGTACATAGATAACACAATGTTATATAATCCCAGAGAAAATAATGGTTTTAGAAACTGTTTGAGATGTATCTCTTTTAAAGAAAAACGCACAAAGTTATGTGAGTAAATCAGATTAATTAACGCATTAACAAGAACAACTGTCACTGTTAGACCAAAATACAATAAATAGTGATCTGAAGATTTTACCAGAAGAAAAACCAGAACAGCATAAATAATACGAATAGCCACTGTCCGTATTGTAATATACCTAAAGTTTTCTAATCCTTGATAGAACCACTCTATAAGAAATGAAGTAAAGAAGAGAGAGATGGTTCCTATCAAAAGTAAACTATGATCTGTCCTAAAACGGGGAACCATGAATATCGCAGCAACATATATTAATGTTATAATTGTCGTTGTGATAACTAAGAAAGCTAACAAAGACGAAAACACCTCTGTTCGTTTCTTAATGTTTTCTCCACAAGCAGCAATCTCTCTTATGCCTAAAGATCGTATTCCCCAAATTGAAAATAATGAAAAGTAGGTTATTACATTATTTACAAAACCTATTTTTCCTACATAATCAACACCCAATACTCTTGACACATAAGGGAAAAGTACTAGGTTTATTAAAAATGTAGATAGCGTCAGAGCTATATTATAAATTACATTCTCGGCAATTTTCGCCATATCCTATTGTATTTCCCGCACCTATTTATGCAATTATCTATTAGCATACTGTATTTCGTAATACTTTTGATAATCTCCTGATGTTACATTATCAAGCCACTCCTGATTGTCCAAATACCAGCGGACGGTCTTTTCGATACCCTCCTCGAACTGCAGTGAGGGCTCCCAACCGAGTTCCTTCTGTAGCTTAGACGAGTCAATAGCATAACGCAAATCATGGCCAGCACGGTCCGTAACATAAGTTATTAAATCCATGTCAGCACCTTGAGAACGACCAAGGAGTCTATCAACTGTATTTATGAGAACCTTAATGATATCAATGTTCTTCCACTCGTTGAAGCCGCCAATGTTATAGGTCTCTGCTATCTTACCTTCATGGAAAATCACATCTATTGCCCTTGCGTGATCTACGACATACAGCCAGTCACGAACGTTTTCACCCTTACCATATACCGGCAGCGGTTTGCGATGACGGATATTATTAATGAACAATGGAATCAGCTTCTCAGGGAACTGATACGGACCATAGTTGTTAGAGCAATTGGTCACAATGGTAGGCATTCCGAAAGTATCGTGGAATGCACGAACGAAGTGATCTGAACTGGCCTTGGCTGCACTATACGGGCTGTGAGGCTGATACTTCAAATCCTCCGTAAAGAACTTTTCACCATAAGCCAAATGATGCTCGCCACTAGAAGCCTTGGTTGTAAATGGTGGCTCAATACCCTCTGGATGCGTCATTTCCAATGCACCATACACCTCATCAGTAGAGATATGATAAAACCGCTTACCCTCATACTTCTCCGGCAGACTCTCCCAATATGCTTTGGCAGCCTGGAGGAGGCTTAGGGTACCCATCACATTGGTCTGAGCAAAGGTGAACGGGTCTTTGATACTCCTATCAACGTGGCTCTCTGCTGCCAGATGGATGATACCGTCAACCTTTTCATAATGCATCAGTTTCAGGACACCCTCGAAGTCACAGATGTCCATTTTTACAAACTTGTAATTGGGCTTATCCTCAATATCCTTGAGGTTAGCCAAGTTACCTGCATAAGTCAACTTGTCCAGATTAATAATCTTGTACTCTGGATATTTGTTCACAAAAAGCCTTACTACATGGCTTCCAATGAATCCGGC
>AUXO011878008.1_pt1 | contig 12557 bp, 5 predicted proteins | sample 768731 | NCBI WGS metagenome assembly AUXO01 (sample SAMN02715735, study PRJNA202380) | gut metagenome | biome: sheep rumen | host: Ovis aries | place: New Zealand: Palmerston North | reverse complement strand
AGCCCAGAAGTAACTGTAATCCTTCGCTATGATCACGGTGAAAAGGTCGTTGAGATTCCGGAGAAACTTGACCTTGGTAAAATGAGATCGAGTGCATCTTGTAAGAAACTGGCGGCACATGCAATTCATGAGGCCGGACACGCAATCTTGATGGCTTATGAGAAAGGCCGTATGCCAGAAATGATACTTGCACAGTCTAGTTCCGGCGGTGGTTATACTTACGATAATCTAGACGACACCGATAAGATCAGCGCTATGTGTAAAGCTGAGGTTGATTCAGAACTTCGTATCTGTCTCGCCGGAAATGCAGCTGAACATCTGATGTTTGAGGATCGTTACTGCACTATCGGGTGTACTTCCGATTGGGCCGAAGCTTGGGACATGTTCTCAAGAGCCGTCTATAAGGGAGGATTCTTTGGAGATTTTTGGCCTTGGATGTCAAAAAATAATCCTGACGGACTACCGATTGGTTTGGATGACTCAAAGGAGTCCACAAAAGATCCATTGATCTCAAAGATGAAATCATATCTGGTGGACCAATATGATAGAACCACTAGAATCTTGACTGAAAATAAAGATCTCCTCTTGGAGACCGCCAGATATCTGGTTAAGAATCGTTGTATGTTCGCTGACGACTTTAAAGTATTCGTCGAGAAGTATGGAAAGAATATGCCGGAAACTGGCACTATCTCTGAGACCTACTGGATTGACATACTAGAGAAATAAAAGAATGAAGAGCGTTACTGCTCTTCTTTCTTTTTGTTAAGCTTCTTGCCAATGTCAATTCCAATCATAACCGCCGTACCTAATATCACGGCAAATCCAAAAAGTTCTTGGAATGGTTTTCTTTTCATGAACTCTAGCATAGCTTACTCAGTTTTTCTCTGCTTTGGGAACCAGTATCGTCCCGCAATGAACAGAGCTGTGCCAGCGGCAATTGCGCCAATGGCATACTTATTCTTCTTTGTTATCTCCCAGGCATTTTTGAAGAAACCGGGAGCCTCATTTTTCACTTGACCAGCGAAGTTAACACACTGATCGGCTGCCTTCTTCGTGAAGGCGTTTGTTTTTTCTAGTACATTCATGTTAATATAATTTAAATTAAACAACATAGTTCTCTACTAATAAGGGTTTCAGGAATTCTAGGGCGGAGCCTAGAAAACGAAGCCGACTCTTATGGCCGGCTTCTGAGCGAACTTTTGCGCATATCAAGCACCAGACCGATCACACCACCAAGGTAAACTACAGTCATAACGGTGAACTTGATCAATGCTTTGGTTCTTTCTAATTCTTTTAGTTCATCAGTTTTCATACATACATAAGGCTTTGAGTTGACGTACGTCAGACTGTGGCCCATAAAATAAACCCAGGGTTTTCCTGGGTTTATTTCTTTTATTTCTTGGTAATCTTCGTCAAATAGATCGTCTTGTTCAGAGTATGCCAAAAAGACTCGATCTCAGACTTGATACCGGTCCATGTGGCAGATCCTTCAGTTGACTCCAAGAATTCTGCTAAGGTATCACGAATCTCCACCAGGAGGGCCTCAAACTCGAGGGCCTCTGGAAGAATAGGCTGTATGTCGCCGGGCTCAATGAAACCAAAGATGGCCTGGGCCTCTTCCATAATTTCGTCATCGAACTCACACAGTTCACCGTCGAATTCATCGATAATCTTATGGAGACTCACAGAAGGAGCCGCGAAATGCAGCTCCTTCATACGAGTATGATATCCGTGAATTTTGTTTTCGAGATTTAGAATTATTGTATTTGTCATATCTTTTAGTATGTAATATAAGGTCTAGCATTGATAGGCATGATTTCGTCTGTATTCCAGTATCTGAATGAATACGATACAGCGTCATCAGTATCAACTCCACTGACTACCGGATGGTTGCTGCTTAAGCTGAAGTCTATGTTCTTGCCTGTTGCATTATTGAATAATATGTTATCATTCAAGTGTAAGACATTCGCCAGACTAAGCGGAATCAGACCACGATAAGTCTCAGACGGACTCAAGGTTATTGAATCTGTCTCAGTCAGATAGACTGAATATTCGCGAAGGCCACCATATCGATAGTCAATATTTAAGCTAGGCGGTAAACTAGGCAGTGATCCACCGTATCCAGAACCATCGGTTGGGACTGATTCAAAGATAACTAGCTTTTCAGGATTAGGATTGTTGGCTGGGTCCGTAAATATTGGTATAAAGACTCGGCATTGACATACTGACTTGACGTACCATGTTGGGAATATGTAGTCAATAGTTACCTGACCAGTGATCGTGCCAGACCCATCGTCGGTTCCACCGGTTGGTGTGCCTAGGATTGGGTGAATTCTAGCATTCGTGATTAGGTTACTATAAGAACTAACGTTTTTACTACTTGACCACCATGGATTATCATCCGTGGATTCTGTATATAACTGACCCTCCAGCCCTTGATCCGAATAAGAGTCTCTGGCGAAGCACTGATCGATTGTTGCGCCAAGACAAATATCAAAGAAATGATCAGGAATCAAAGGTAATACTCCATTTTCAGAAACACATCCGTAGTTATCAGCATTACTTGAGTCACTTCCGGTCCAATATTTATTTCTAGGAATCTCACTATCAAATAGGCAATTATAGAAAGTTCGATACATTGAAATACAGTTCTTGGATACCTGGAAAGTATCAAGTATCTTCTCAAGTCGACAGTCTTCAAATGCACGGGACATTGTATAAATGGCGTCGTACACAGAATCGTTAAACATCGCTGTCGGGTTGATAGCCATTTCCGTATTATAGGAATTATCTTTGAAAATCTTAAATCCTCTAAAGGTACCATCAAGACTATTTAGATACGTCCCAGCATAAACCTTTTCCCATGTATCACCCTGATTCAGAATGTATTCGTCAGAGGGAGATTCGCCTGGTTCGAGGTCTCCTGGGTACCAATGATAAATAGTCGGATTAGAACCAATCTTGAGTCTCTTGACAGTTACTTTGAAGGCTTTATTAGTCTCGTGGTCTTTGATGTAATATGATCCCTCGCCTAAGTCAGAGGTCTGACGGAGACCGGTACAGCGATCGAAGTATGTGACAGTCTCTGACTGGAATAAGTCTGAAACTTCATCATCTCGAATCATGCTTTCCCAAGTGGCATCCTGTCGGTTTCTAACAAGATAGCAGTTACTGAATAGGTATGACCAGTCTTGTTGTATGTCAGCCGGAGTTATGATTCCATCGCCGTATTTAAAGACCTTCAAGAGCTCCTTAAACTCTGTTTCATTACGAAGATACTTCGGATAGAAGAATCCAAGGTTACTCTCATAACGATGTGATTCGCCATCTGGTAACTTAGAGAGTCCGATATTTTCAGGGCTAATCTTGGAGGACAGTCTAGGTGTAAACTTGAAATGTCCATCGCTATCCAAGAAGAAGTCTCTCAGCATGATTCGACCATCATAGTTGGTCTGATAGCTTTCTTTCCAGGTTACACCATTGATCCAAGTTTCGGTAGACCAGTTCATGAACCTATCCAGATAGACAGAACAACTCTTGTCGACGTTGTCAAACATGTTATGGAAATTTCTCATGAAGCAACTCGACGACCAAGACCCAAATTCAGAGATAACTCGAATAGAACTTGGCCAACCGGACTGACAATCAAATACCATAGCTTGATCCGTATAGATGGTTAATCTAGTGATCGTAGTTGTGACAGGCTCTTGGATTTCGGAGTCGGTATTAGAATCGACAAAGATATCATCGAAGCCTGGCGAGGTATTGATAATAATATCAGATCCAGTATCAGACTGTCTGCCTAAGCTTGAATCCCAACGATCAAAGAATATCACATGGGACGGCCAACCAATATTAATATTTACAAATTTGCCGAGAAGTCCTTTTTCAACGAAGACACGTCTAGATCCACTATACCCGGGACTTGACGAATCACCGAATGAGCCAAAGAAGTTCGAATATTCTGTGAAACCAGTACTATAGTTTCCACCAATCTGGAATGTCTCTGGGTAGTCGTCAGATAACTTGAAGAACTCCTTAGTCACGATAGCTACATTAGTCTCATACATCCAGCCTTCAATACTGGTAACTCGACAGTCCTTAAGTTTAAGTTTGTCCAGGAAACTCCTGAAACCATCTACAAGTCCCTCGTAAGAAGTCGGAAGACTATAGATAACGTTGTCTTTAAGAACCCCAGTTACATTAGCAGTATTTCCAGTATTTCTAAGTGTGGCACCATCGCTGAAGGTCAAGTTTGCGCACATATTACTCAGATCTACATTAGCTGAGTTCAGGTCAATCTCGATATCATTGAAAAGGGCGGCAATATCAGCGAGTTTCAGCCCGTTGATACTGGATCCACTAATAAATGATGAGAGACCCATTGTGCTTGACAGATGATACTTAGTCAGGACCCCACTTGTTGTACTTGGCATAATATACTCTTTCTTGATATGACTAGAGGAGAAAATGCCAGATCCATCATAATGGATTTTGATTGGTACTTTGGTAAGGTCTTTGTAGGTATCCCCAGAGAGTGCACAACTGAGCTGATATGAACTTATCGGTGTAGAGTAAAAAGCTGAACTAGAATAATAAATATCAGTTAATTCAGTTCCAGAGATCTTCAGAGAAGATAATGAATTATTATTATATAGATTGAATTCATTCAAGGACGTCACACTACTGTCAAGCTTGAGCTCAAGACTAGTAAGACCAGTACCTCTCATAGTGAACCCATTCTGGCAACCAAGATTTCTGGTGGTAAGACTGGTACAAGTAAATGTATCCGTGCCTCCTCTAGAATTACAGAAAGTAACTTTCTTTATCGTACCAGACAGACTCATTGTCTCAACGGATGACAGATAGGTCGTCAATGTCATGTCTGATGAGGTCTCAAGTGAGAATTGCGTACAAGTATCATCGGTGATGGAGATATTCTTGAGGGCTCCCTTGAGATGATATGTACCAATTCTGTTGGTTGATCCAAACGTACATGCGGTTCCAATTATAACAGTATCGAGATAGAACGAATTAATGGTACTATTGGTGAGACTAAAGTTCTTAATAGTCAAACTCTGAGTACTGCTTAGGTTTACTATTCGAAGTGTATTAGCTGTTATTCCTTTGATAATCAGGTTTTCAAGAACAAATGAACTGTCTGAATCTTCTGGAACTTGGATTGTAATATCAGAAAATTTCTCAGTATTTTTGCTTGAGCTAACGTCAATTGTAATCGAAGATACCGACTTGACGGAAGGTAAATTGATTAGAAGTGGGTTAGACCCAGTGGCCGTACCTCTAAGAATCTTAATTTCCCTGATCTTCGAGTTAATAATTGTATTTTGTTCGCGACTAAGCAAGAACTGACCAAATTCATTAAGATCGGAGATCTTCTGGGTTCCATAGAATCCGCAGTCAACATCGGAGGTGATGGTAGCTGTCTGGACGCCGATGGTTCCGGTTGTGCCAATAATGAAAAGTCTGTGCTTGCTAGAGCTCGTCTGGAAAACAATTGGGGTTCTGGGTTCACCGTGAACTTCGAACGAGAATGACGACGACGGATAACCCTTCTTGAATCCTTCAAACATGGTCTGAGTAATTTCAACATCCGGGTTATTGACAGTCACGGGTACCTCAGAATTAGATCCATTCAGGTGAAAGCTTGAATTACCAATCTGAGAGTCGTTCTTGATACCGAACAAGACGTCAAGAATTCTGAAACGATTATTTAGCCAGAATGAACGACGATACTTCATGGTTCCATTGAACTTCGATACTTCGGTGTCTGACGAATTTGTGTTGTTTGTCTCAGAGAAGTATTTGTACATATAGTTCAAGTTCCATAGAAGTGGGTTCATGTTACCAAAATAATGGTTGGCGTAATTCTCACAGAATTTATCGGCGGACTCAAAAGCACCCCCTACCTCACGAAGATTAACCCAGTATCTCAATGGATTAGTGGTATTAGCACTATACTGAGAACCTATGATTGGATTGTTTTGGTCGGTATGGAAAATATTGCCATACTTCGCAAACAGGAATAGGAACGAGCTTGGAGTATCAAAGAGTGAACCTTCATTGTTTTCTTCTAGTGTGATATCGATTGGACAGTAGTCCTGAACGATTTCACCATCAGACGTAATATAATCAGAGAAAGCCTTGAAATCAACCTGTCCACCGGAGTTGTTTACACCGAAGGCGGTATCCATATCGTAGAATCCTAGATACCAGGTGTTAGCCCCATTAGCATTGAAGTTTCGACATTTGATAGTTAGGTTCTTCTGAACGGAGTCAACCATCGCAAATGCCATACATACCATGTAGTACTTCAAGACATTGACATAATGGAACATATCGTCCCTTTCGTTAGTCCATGACTCGAGGGGAGCAAGAGTTTCAAGGTAATAGTAATAATCGTTATTAAATTTTACTCGGTTACCACTCGAATCAACAACCTGGTGGAATTGATAAAGTGGATTACCAACAACCGATAGTCTTCTCTGGTCCGGGCTTACTCGGTAATCAGAGTAAGTCAAGAAGCCCTCGACTTTTGTCTCTGACAAGCAAAGTTGCTTTTGATCAGAGTCAAGAGCCCTCAGTGTGTCTGAGCCAGTCGGATAGTAATAGAAATTACCAACTATCGTATCGAAATCCTCTTGTGGAACATTCAGAACATTAAAAGTATCGTGCTTTAGGATATCATCATAGACGAGTTTGTTAAGTCCCCTAAAGGCTTTCTCGATGGCCGGGTTATATGTCTCAGAGGCGGATCCATTACCATAGGAATAAAAATCGCCAAACATATACTTCAGGAGTCCTCGGTCATACTGAGAATAGTCATACAAGGTTCTATTGTTACCTTGAACTTCAGCTACAACATAGTCAGATGGATAAGAAATTACCGATCCACCTACCTTATATAGATCTGCTTCGTCGGGGAAATTCGACTCAATCTTTGTACAGTTAGGGTGGTCCGTATTGAGACTTTGATAGCCAAGGTTGATAACACTGGAACGAGTGAGGTTCAAGTTATAAATACCAAGATACAGATATCTTGGCTCACTTGAGTTCATCGTCGAGTCGGTCATTATCAAGATAATAGGCTCACCTGTCAAACATGGACGTATACCATCTTCCTTTCGCCCAAAACCAGGATTATCTTCATCATTGAAATAGTCGTTGACGAAGTTACCAATTATAACGTTGTTGGAGTGGCTTGAGTCGACCATATCGGCCTTCAAGTTAAATCCTTTCTCTGGCTTAAACTTATTTTTATCTGGAGTCCAGTAAAAATCATAAGTATAGTCATTTTCGGTAACTGGTATAGACTCAATGTAGAAGTTCTTAGCACCATACAAGAGCGTAGACGAACCCTGATACTTGATTGTGAATCTTACATCATTATAGATGTCGGTCGGTGTCCATGTATCACCTGTCTTGGAGAGCTTCTGGAAACTGCAGACATACTTTGGAACAATATCAGACTCTTCCTCCTTGTAGGATCTGAGGGTATCTCTGATGAAACCATTCAGGGTAGTATCAGACTCGAGTGCCTCCAATTGAACTACATAAATTGGTAGGTCGGTCAAGTTTCCGATCTGCCAGTTCTTTAAGAGAACAAATTTGTTGAGGTGTTGCCCTGAATATCCATAATAATTAATCCAGTTGTTTGAATCACCTAATGAATCATAAATACTAGAGTCAAAGGCCTCGATACTAGAAACATCTGATTCATCTTGAGAACCACAGAACTCACGGTAGGTCTGATAGTAGTTACTAGGGATTATGACATCAAAGTCATGATAGTACTTACGAATCAAGCCAACACCCGGCATATTATCGGCAGCGGACGAATCAAGGTTAGTTGGTTCGCCATTGAAAGTCATCACACCCATATAGTTATAGTCCCATAGGCCAGGATACCAGGTGATACTAGTATTCTTGGTGATCGAACAACTTCGGTCAAGAGTAATCGGTGCTAATTCGATGACTCCGTCAATGAGTATAAGTAGGGCTGGACTTCCGGACTTACCGTTATATGAGTAAGATGCCTTGAAGTAAAATGATATTAAGTGATATTTATTATCGGACGGAAATACGAATCTAGTGTAATTCGTAGTAGCCGTATTATAGCGATATACAATCTTTGTCTTGTAGAAAGTAATATCTGAGCTTTGATTGAAAGAGAGTTTCAGTACCGGACTATCGTAGTCGTCATTGTAGTACTTAAGACCGAAACTAAACAGTCCATCAACATTACCCGATTCTCTAAGCTGTTGGAATGGGAAGAGATCGGTTGATCCTGAAACTTCTTCAAAAACTGTCGGAGCCCGGAGATTAGAGTTGTTTGGCAAGTTAATTGTTTTAGTACACAAAGACTTCATGTACTTTGTTGTAGCTTCGGTCAATTTATATTTACCATCTTGCCAAGGGAAGTCAATTACGTCGCTGATAACGTCAGTAGTATTAGAGTGAACTGCCCCATAGAACATACTGCCGTTTTGATTCGTGAAGACGTACTCTAAGTCTCGGGTTCTTGAAACGTAAGTATAATAGGTAGTAACTGTGTCGTGATTAGAATCGTCTGGGTCGGAAACAAAGAATTTAATAATAATCTCTTTTGGCTTCGCATAGTAGTAATCAACATCCTGCTGTGGGGTGACTTCAGAAGTCTCCACGTAGTTATCTCCAACCTTTGTGTAATACATTACACCGGGACTGAACACACCAGACTCAAGTTTGATATAATCGAATTCGTCAGGCAAATAAGAGTTAGAGAAGCTAATTCCATAGACAGTTCCGACGTTTGCCGAAACAGTCGGCTTAAAGAACGACTCAACCCGACGGGTGTATCTCGATCCGTCCTTACTTACGATTACTCGATAGAAAGTCTGATTGGAGCTGGACCCTGTTGCACCGGTACCATATGATCCGTCCCGTGAATCGCGGAACGTAGCAAAATATGTTGTACCGACCGGAAGAGTGATCACTTGATCAGTTGTTTCGTCTGTATAAGTCCAGGGCTCATCAGAAACTTTTTCATCACCTTCCTTGAAGATCGTATAATATAGACTATAGGTACGGCTAGAGTCGAGACCAGATCGCCCATAGACACGATATTGGAAGTTTTCAGTATAGTTATTCGATGAAGTGACACTAGAACTTATTCCTGAGCCAACTCTCTGCGATTCCTGGTATAACGTTGGAGTACCAGTATTAGAGAAACAATAAACAAATGAATCTTCGGATTTATAGATGTAGTTTACTTCTTGACTTAAATCACTATTATTGTAGTGGTAATAAGAAACAATTTTGTAAATACCATAATTACCGAAAATATCGAAACAGTCAGTTATCTCTAGGATATTCGATCTTGTGTTTGTTTCCTGATTAGTCTCGGTCCTGACTTCATAGGTTCCTGAACCGATTTCTAACCTATTATTATTCACCCGATACATTACGCCGTTAACGGATATTCCGATAATACTTTCGTCGACGACCGTATCGGGCAAGAAATTGTCTAGTTTAATTCGGAATAATGATGTCGGTTTGGAGATAACGCTTCTGTAGACTTCCTGGTCACTGCTATAAACGATTTCTCCATCGTAAATGGCACCAAAGAAGTTATTCGTGTTAACGAACAAGCTACATGATATCGTATTTGTTGTCTCACCGGCTACCTGAATTATGCAGACTGAGTTAGTTTCTGGTGTGAACGACACAGTTGCTGTTTTGCCGGCACCAGAAAAGGTTTTATTGATAGTAGACGAACCGACGGTTACTGATAGATTATAAAGATTCAGGGTAGCTGTTGACGTCAGAATAACTGTTATCGTTACCTCTTTATGTCTTTGAACTGCATAGAATGAACCTGGTCTAATGTTATCAGTTAGGGTCGTTCCGTCGAGGTTGGTATAAGTGATCGTACTGGAAAACTTAGTCTTGACAGTTCCACTGCCTCCTCCGGATCCTGCACCACCGCCACCACCGACTCCGCCGTACTTTGTCAGGTATTTAACATTTCGGGCCAATTGACCCATTTGTTCTTCATGTTCAAGTAAAACTTCCGTCAGAGTTTTGTCGGTAAAAGGGGATGACATTGAAATATCATCCCCTGTTATAATGTTACTCTCGTAAAGTTTACCGTCTTTCTTTATAATCTCTTTCATTATTATAATTCTACAATGAGAGTGTGATCTTTAGAATATAGATACTGGAGCTCTCCCTTAGCCGAGTTAATGTTGCTACCAGATGCCCAACAACGGTCAGATGCCGAACTTTGATAGTTGAAGGAATAATCGCTCTGCGCAGCACCTGCCGGAACTAACCAGTAGTTTTCATAGAAATAAGCACCGCTACTAGATTTTTCGCGATTAATTAATAGTTTTTCCATTAGAACTGGCTTAGTTGAATATGTTGTCTCACTGAACTCCTTGATTGCTGACTCTTGAGTTGTTTTAATGTTGATAACTCGGAACAAGTCTATATCAATCTCACCATCGCCATAGTTGTAAACTACGAACATCGGTGATTCCTGGCTAAAGTGAGCAGTTACAGACGTACCAGAAACTTTTGTCTTCGGCACAATAACTGAGTAAATCTGATTTATACTAGGAAGCTCCTTGTTAGACTTTAGCTTATAACCGGTTGCCTGGCACATGAAATAGGTAACGCCATTTTTCTTGTTGTTTCCTATATTGGCATCCGTTGTTGCTAGGAGGTTATAGCAGTCTGGATTCAAAGAGAATGTCTTATACTTCTTATCACCCATAGTAATCTCAGTACCGGGCAATAAATCATAATACTCCCCCGGAACGACTGCCACGAATAACTTGGAGACGTCATAGTCGGCAAATGCTCCTTGCTTCAGTACAGCATTACCCTCGAGAACTGGCCAAGTCGATGTGTAAGAGTGTTTATGGCCACCAATGCACAAACGAATGCCTTTCTTCTCAAGAAGACGACTGAACCAATAATTATCGTCGTTATCGTAGTCTGTCTTGTGAGAAATACGATTCAGGTGGGAACCGATAAGTGCACTAGGAGTAGACGGACCAGAGTATTGACAGCAGCGATCAAAGATTGAGGCCGAATATGTAGTAGTATCGGTTGCCTTGAACTTAAAGGCTGAACTGAGGTAGTCGTTGGTGATAACCGTAAATGGCATCTCATGACAATAAACAACTACAGTCCGTCCGTCGCCCTTAGCTGCATCAATCATGTCAGAAACTGTTCTGGCAAGACACCAGGAATCCTCAGATGCATAGTCGATTGTATGTGCACCTCCGCCAATGGTATAATCTGTATAGAGATTATAACCCGGTGAACCAAACATGGCTGTACAGGTAGTATCGGTAATCTCTGAGTTAACGGACACATAACCATAGGATCCAAAGTAGAAATAGTATGTACTTGGAATGAATTTGTTATTGTAAACTAATGGATGTGACCAGTTACCTCTCGAAATATTATCACCGTCTACCTCGTAACAATAGCACATATAGTAGAAGTATGGGCTAGACTTACCAGGATCATCACCTGTACCAAGGGCAGTCAGGTCATAAGAATTACCGAGGTCATTGTTACCAACGCAATTCATTTGCTCAAGATGATCGAAAAGATCACGACCGCCATCATAGTAATCCATCCACTCATTAATACGTGTACCGTTCTGGGTCATATCACCGGTATTGATAATAACTGGGAATGTACCAGGAGTAGATCCGTCTGGTTCGGTTGTCTCTGCATTAATCTTCTCTAGGAGTTTCTTAGCACATGCTGACCATACCTGATATTCCATCCAACAGAATCCCTGCTGATCGGTGACGTGGTAAACTATCGGCTTATATTTCTCAGAGTTTCTCATTGTGAACTTCTTGATATCACAACAATGCTCGAGATTAGGCTGACCATTCTTCAATGATCGACCAACGATATACTCATATTCCTGTTTGGTCTCAGGTTTGCCGATATAGACAATACATTTATGAACACAGTATGGAGTTCCAAGAGCTGGCAGCGTTCCCTCAATGCGTGCATAAGCAGCATCAATGACTGTCGAAGTAAACTCTTTACGCTGCATTCCAGTCCCACTTATAACTCCATTCCCTGAAGCAGTATCACCAGACTTGTAAGATTCGAAACGTTGAGTCTTTTTCCAAACGGACTCGCCAGATTTACGAATCCAAACATACTCATCAAAGGTTCCGGCGGAGATCCAGTTGAAGCAACGGGTAGTCTCCATGTCGATACCAAAAGATACTGTTGGCATGTTAGGCTTCTCTAAGTCCAGGCTAGTCTTGTCTGTACAAACATTTTTGTTTTCAAAAGACGCCTTGGGGGTAAACTTAGTGATATCGTAAGTCTGATCAGAGTGATAGAAGCTTACTTTATCGTCCCCTAAGGGGATCGTTTCAAGTGAGATCTTGTTTAAGCGGTACTGGGAAGTCTCTTTGGAAGAAGTAAGACTCTTGAAGGCCTGCTTGGCTGGGTCAAGACTAAACTCATCCTTAATGATAGCGTTGTCTGTTAGTGTGTAAGGTGCTGCTCCCCAA
>AUXO015142613.1_pt1 | contig 12559 bp, 12 predicted proteins | sample 768731 | NCBI WGS metagenome assembly AUXO01 (sample SAMN02715735, study PRJNA202380) | gut metagenome | biome: sheep rumen | host: Ovis aries | place: New Zealand: Palmerston North | reverse complement strand
TGGGCATTGCCCATACTCTTCTCAAAACAATATTCTCTTCCATTTTTTTTCTTTTACATTCTATTTCTTGCTTGTCTCCAATCCTTGTCAAGAGACCTAAAGTTGCTTATTTCATCTGAATCAACCTCAGTACCCTTCTTCAAGTTCCCATATTCATCATGAACGGTAGATGTTGTTGATACCTGACTTCCGGGATATTCAAGTGTGTCATCAGAATCGTCAAACCCCGGCGCATCATTTTCAAACAACCTCCTGAATTGTGATTCGTTTATTGCTATTCTTACCATTTTTAATGAAATTTAAAGATGTTTTACTACAAATAAATAGTATATAACCGCCTATTTATTGTAAATAAAATAAAAATCTTTTCATGGCAAATCTTAAAGAAAACAATTATCACAACCTAAAAATAATAGTTAATAGGGATGATTATTGGGACTTTTTCATAAACAAAGATGCTTATGGGCGTTATTCATACATGACTAATACCATGTATGACAAATGCCTTATATCTTACATTGATACAGAACTTGACGAATGCGTAAGCGGTAATACTTGGTTGGTAAGTACCGACAAATATTCATGGGAAAGCGCATACACTTCATCATACACGTTGGAAAATATAGGAATGACAGGTGTTGATAATGGGCTTATTACGTTTAGGAAAGATAGGATAAGTAACAGTGATTTCATAAAGATATATCAAGAAAGCACATATGACATTGACGAAGGCGATTACAGGCTTAAACTTCATGCTGTAAGCGGTAATACACTACAATACGATTATCCTCTATCTATTGAAAATAGAGTTGCTCGCCTTAACGGAGGCTTTTTTCAAGGTTTCTTTAAGACAGAGTGCGACAAGTATTCAATACTTCCGTCAAGTCTTGATTATGGAGATGTATGGGATTTTGAATTTGTGCTGAATAAGTCTAACTTACCGCCTGATTCTGATAAAACACTTAATGACAAGCACCCGGAAAATAAAGGAATATTTTTCTATATCGGGGCACGTGCTGAAAACAAATGGGTATATTATTATAATAAAACTTATGAAAACGAATGCAAGGCGTTATCACCAGATGATTATGTGGAAGACGCACATGTTGACCAAAAAGATTATATAATTGGAAATTTCTTTGACGTTGATCCTGAATTCTATGATGATGTTAATTTTGACGACTATACAAACTACAATTATTATAGTGATTCATATTATGAGCAAATATGTGACATAGACGAAGGATTATCTGATTATATTGATATTGAAATACGTCCAAAAATAATAGATGAAACCTTGCCACACGAAGTTGTAGACTGCTTTTGCTGCAAGGAAGATAATAACAGCGTTGAAAGACAAAAAAGCATATATTTGTTCAATAGGGCGTGCCGATGCTGCTCATGTGGATGTACACGCATAAAAAAGTCAGTATCTAAACCAAATGAATGTTTAACACAATGTGATACTTTTGGGGATGACTATATTGATGATTTCGGCGGACTTGATGACGGAACTGACTATATAGAAGCAGAGGTAGATATTTCTGATTTTGAATTTGAGACAACAAACGGGTTTTCAATTAAATCAGGAAACGACTATTATTTCTATACCGATAATAAATTTCTTCTATTCAACAGGACATGCACAGGATTTACCGTATCAAATTGGAAAGATGGAACGGAAATAATGTTCTATTCAAAAAGAAATAAATTCAAGGGAAATCTGTTTATATTGATGAATAGAACATGCACCGGATATAACGTAAACAATATATCTGAACTTATAGATGAAGCAAATAATCACTATGACGACCTTTATAATGACATATACAATAATGCGCTTGCATTTAGGATAACAGATAAGGGTGAAATTGGGTATAGGTTTCTAACATACGACTGCAATATAAGCGGAGAAGACAAAACTTCAATAATCGAGGGATATTCATTTGAAAACGTCATAAAAGAAGACGAATGGTCTGTTATACATGTAAAACTTGTTTCTCAATTTGAACAGATGAAACTATATTTTTACGTCAATGGAAAATTGGTATATGTAACAAAAAGTATTCCAAAACTTAATTTAAGAGCATTAAACGACCTTTATGAAAAACAAGAGGGAGTGCCTTTCAACATTTCACTTGGCGGAGGTACTCAAGGGTTGATTGATACAATAATGGGTAACTATATGCTTAACGTTAATAATATGTATCCTCTTGAAAAATATTTTGCAGGAACATTCATCGGGTACTTGAAATCTTTTAAATTCTATAATTGTGGCGTTGAATACATGTACATAAACAATAACTACTTGTACGAATTGAATAAAATAACTTAGCACACCTATTGAAAATATTTTCGTTCTGCTTATTTTTTAAAAAAAAAGACAATGGATAAGAAAATTAATATTTTAGTCGTCCAATTTGATTCCTGTGGGATCGGCAAGTTCCGCCTTTCAGACCCACACGTTTACATTGGAGAGCATTACAAAGACGAATTTAACGTCGATATTGTCCATGAATTGCCAAAGTCAAATCTTGAGGATTTCTTTAAACAATATGACATGGTTTTCATGCACAAACAATTTGATCGTGAATTAAAGGTAATGAATCTTATTAAATTCCTTGGCATTCCTGTTGTTCTTGACATTGATGACTATTTTTATTTGGGGAATGACCATCCCATGTCTTTAAGTGCAAAAAAAGAAAGATGGCATGAACCAATCATTGAGCATATTAAACTTGCTGATGTAGTTACGACAACAACCCCAATATATGCAAAGGAACTGAAAAAGTATAATAAAAATGTATACGTTTTTCCAAACGCCATCGATCCCGAAGAAGAGCAATATTCCCCAATTAAAACTCCATCTGACAAATTGAGGGTTGGAATTATATGCGGTTCTTCTCATCTAAAGGATATTGAACTTTTAGGGAACGTTGCAAAACAAGTACCACTTGACAAGGTGCAATTTGTGCTATGCGGTTTTGACATTAATGGAACAAGAACCATTTACCACAATGACACAGGAGAGGTTGAAAGAAGACCAATACTGCCACAAGAAAGCGTTTGGTTTGAGTATGAGAAAATAATAACATGCAATTACTCAATAGTGTCACCTGAACATAAGCAATTTCTTTTAAGGTTTGAAAAAGGGGTAGATGATCCATTTGTAAATGAGCCATATAGAAGAATGTGGACAAGGCATGTGTCAAAATATGCAACGCATTTCCAAAACGTAGACGTCTTACTTGCGCCGTTAAAGGAAAATGACTTTAACAAAATGAAATCACAACTTAAGGAGACAGAATGCGGTTTTACAAACACTGCATTCATTGCTCAAAATTTTGGTGCTTACACAATAGACCTTATCCCAATGATTGAAAGGGGAGGTAAAATAAACGATAACGGAACTGCATTATTGGTAGACAGTTCCAAAAACCATAAACAATGGGGAAAATATATAACAAAATTGGCAACAGACCATGACATGTTTGTGAAGTTAAGAGACAACCTTAGAAATTTTGTTTTGGAAAATTATACACTTGAAAAGGTTTGCGCCGATCGCGTTAAACTTTACAAAGAAATTGTTACGAAGGCGAAGGAGAAGAATTAATTTCTTCTCCTTTTTTTATGCTGTTCATTTTTCAAACTTTTGTCTTGTTGAAGTTCATATCTGTCAAAATACTCAGGAGGCGTTGCATTATTTTTTGCCTTTCGCTTGTCAATCAATTCTTTTTCCATAAACTCAGATTTAACCAAATTCTCAATCAGTTTATAAAGATATTTGTCCATTTTTACTTTTTTTTTAATAAATACTTTGTTTTTTAATATATTTTATGTATATTTGCATTGAAAATAATTAAAAAATTGTTAATATATTAAAATTTTATAAACTGATATGGACAAAGAAAAAAATTATGAAATCTTCATCAAGAAACTAAATCAATTGGGGATCAACACTGAATCACTTGACAAAACGTATGGAGACCTCATCAAGAATGCATCATTCACATTATCTAACGAAAATGGAATGGCTTATGAAGGAAGTCTCGTTGAAATTGTTCTTAAAGTTCTTACAAGTTATGCGGTAAGGATAAATGACCTATTGCCTGAAGATAAAAGGGTTGACAAATCTTCGCTTGTAAAAGTTTGCCTTTTACATCACATATCCAAAGCCATAAGAATCATACCAAATGACAACGCTTGGGAAGTTGAAAAAAGAAACCTACCATACAAGTATGACCCAAACCAACCTGCAATAAGGACGGGTCTTCATTCTTTGTCAATTTGCCAATCTTGTGGAATACCTTTTTCTGTTGAAGAAGTGGAGGCAATGACAATTAACGACAGGGACTTAAGCGACAATCAGGCACGATACCATTCAAGCATCATGTCGCTTATTGTGAGACAAGCAAACGAAATGGCTTACATGCAATATCAATAAAATTTAAGTAATTATGTCTTTTAAAGAAGTATTAATAAGATTTTTAAAAATCAACGGAGAATACGAATATTTTTTAAACAAGTGTAATAGCAGCAATTTTTTTCCAACGTATTACCGCAACCCTTGTGATATAATACGCAACTCAGTAAAAAACACCAAAACACTCAGAAAATGGTCTTATTATTGGTACAATAATATACATATAAAAACGTCATGCATTAAAGAAGGTGATTTTGTTAAATTTGCTTATTTACCACATTATGTATTTGAAGTAATAAGCGTAGATTGGAATAAAAATATCATAAAAACAAAATGTGATGAACTTGAAAGTCATTTTTACACAGTAAAATTATCAAACGTAGTTCAAATAAATCAAAATAAGATTAAACAGCACCCATTATGGTATAATGAATATTATATAACAAAAAAACAAAAAAACTATGGCGTTGATTAAAGAAGTCAAATATTGTTATAACGACGTAACAATAGTTCCGTCAATAATTTCACCTGTTAACAGCAGAAAAGAATGCAATCCATATTATGAAGACGGCACTTTGCCAATATTTACAGCACCAATGAATACTGTCGTTAACGAGTTTAATTTCCATAAATTTGAAGAGAATAAAATAATACCAATTCTTCCAAGAACAGTAGGCTTCAAAATTAGATATGACAATTCATTTAATGGTAAATGGTCTGCATACTCACTAACTGAATTTAAAGGGAATTTTGTTGAAAAAATAAACAATGTTACCACACCTGTCAAAGTATTGATTGACGTTGCAAACGGACACATGAATGAACTGTTAGAATTATGTAAAGAAGCAAAAAGAAACAATGGTGAAAACCTAATAATTATGACTGGTAATATTGCCAATCCTAAAACTTATCTTGAATATTGTAGAAGCGGAATTGATTACGTAAGATGTAGTATTGGTTCGGGACTTGGTTGTATTACTTCGAGTAACGTTTCTACCCATTATCCAATAGTGTCATTGCTATCAGAAATTGATGATATTAGAAAAAGGATTTATACCATAGGAATGAATAACGAAGACGCTGAAATATTTGTAGAAACAAAAGTAATTGCTGATGGAGGTATACGTAATTATTCTGATGCTATAAAAGCACTTGCTCTTGGCGCAGATTACGTTATGATCGGTGGTTTGTTTTCACAAATGTTGGAGAGTGCAGCAGTTACTATTGACAATGACAAAGTAGAAGTTTATATTGATGACACAATATTTGTAAAAGATGAAGAAACATATAAACGTCTTATATATAATAGTAATAATGAAAGGATTATTAAATATCCTCTATACAAGAAATTCTATGGGATGGCGTCAAAAGAAGGACAAATTGCACTTAATGGGGAAAAGAAAAACACAAGTGAAGGCATAAGCAAATTGTTAAAGGTTAAATATACAATAAACGGATGGACAGCCAATTTTATTGATTATTTAAGGTCCGCAATGTCTTATACAGGATGCTTTAATCTTGAAGAGTTTAAAAATAACGTAACGCTTGTTGTAAACTCAAATAAAACATATGACTCTGTAAATAAATAGCAAAGGAAACAATGGTATACAATATAAAGTTAAACGAAAGGGAATTTGGCATAATTCTTAATTCACTGACAAAAGACGAAAAATTTGATATCATAAAACCTCTATTAACGCCATACAGCGGAGAAGAAATAACCATTAATTTTCAAACTTTATTGGAATATGGAAACGCTTTTTTGATTAAATGTCGTGGATTGGATGAGGAAAAGGATTATCAAAGATTAAATTGTGAAACACATGTCAAACAATGCGAAAAAAAGAAAAATTGGATTGATGGTTATGAGTATGCAAACGGTATTATAAAAGCAATATCATAAAAAAATGAGCAACTGTTAATTCGGTTGCTCATTTATAATCTTAAACATCTTTCCAAATTTCAAAATGTCACCTATGTTGTATTTTCCTACTGAATCATAAAAGGCGAATTTGTTATTAATATAATTTCCTCCATCAATTGCTTGAAAATTATTTAACACAACGTACTTTGCAATCAGTGAGTTGTACTGCTCAATCTTTACAACAACAAACCGAGGTTCGATATGTGTCTTGACTTTTCCTGAATTTAATTCTTTTGGCTTTTTGTTACAAATGAAAGCAATAAGAAGTAACAACGTAATCAGCACTAAATACAATACAGTTGCAACAACTTCATTATTAGAAAAAGAAATTAAAACTTCCATGAATTTTTTACATTAATAGTTAACATGCTTTTTTAAAAAACAATGCAAATATATGCATTTTATCACACATATGCAAAAAATTCTCGTTAAAAAAAGTTAATTGATTCCAAAAAATTCCCTTGCACTTTCTTTGCAATAATTTCGCCAATCCTGATATACGCGCATGTCTTCTGCATATGTTTCGCTATCACTTTGGTAGTTATATAAAAGTGCCAATTGTGCATCAATACTATATTTAACGCCAATCAACGCACTTACCATCTCATTATACTCCACGTTTTTTAGCATTAATGTAGTTTCATTGTAAATGATTGTGTCTATATCAGTCTCTTGTGGATTAAACCTAAAATAAATAATAGGCTGAGTTTCATATTGCACTATTTTAGGTGCATCTTTTGGTAATTCTATTTTAATCATCGTTTTTCTTTTTTGTTTACATATTTTATTTTCTTCATGTTAACAGCGTATAATCTACTTTTGTCATATATAGTATTCCATAATCTATATCTAATACCATAACTTAACCTATTCTTAACCAATTCCATGTAAAATAACACGGCGATGGTATATGACCCTTATTATTTATTTTTTTTACAAAAAAACAGAAGTACTGTCATGCAGCATTTATCCACATGATTCTGACCTGTATAAAAAAACGATATTATTCGTTTTTTTTATGTTTTATACTATTAAGCCATTTTTTAGCCTGTTCGTTAACCTTCTCAGCCAACTCATCAAGACGATTCATTTGCCTACAGCCAATAACGCCATTTTCAGAAAATACCCTTGATACTATCATAACCTTGTCTAGATTACTAATAATCTTCCTTATGTTTTCTTCCCTACCTTCATGCATATCATAAGCATCAGAACTCGCACTTACCATTTCAAGAATATATTCCAAAACCTTGGAATATATGGTAAATCTCCATATCTTAGGTATAGAATCACTCCATTTGCGATTCATCCAAAAATCAAGTATTAAACTAACGTCTCTATATATTTGAGGCATCTTCCTCATAACATTTTTGCTTTTTTTTATATTTATAAATATTGCAAAACAATTAAAAAAAATACCTATAAAACACACTTTTGAAAAAAAAACATGCAGTAGTATTAACATACATACTGCATGTAAGAATTAAGAATTTAAGTTAATAAGCGAGGACAGGCAAAAGGTTGCTCAAGGTGCTCTTGGCGAGGTAGCCGCCGTTGAACGAACCACCACTCAACCTGACACCGGTCGCAGCATTATACTGCGAAGAAGACCACCAGTTATCTGTAGCAACATTTATACATTGAAGTCCAAATGCATCAGCAGTAAATGCACTAACCTGATTATTGTTTTCTCTAAATCTCCATAGTTGGCAATATGCAGGCGAAAAACATTGTCTAACTACGCCATCAGGCATTAAATAACCCTTCATAGGACCGCTTGTTTCATCAACATTAAATGCGCCAGGATTGTGTTGTACTGTAAAGGTATATAAATTGCCACTATATATAACATAATCGCCAATGTTATATGTATTTGCGGTACTAAACGTTGGCGCCCCACCTACCATGTTTTTACAACCACTTACCATTGAAGAAGTTTTTGATGTACCGCTAATATAATTAAGAATCTTTTGACAATTTTCTTCTCCGTTTTTATCAGCCAATGCAGCATTATGACTTAAATAATTACCCATTTGTGATATTTCTTCATTTACAGACATCCATGCACCAGTTTTTGATGCTGATTTCATTAATATGTTAAATGGGATTACGTAAGAGCATCCTGATAATTGTAAGTCACTTGTTTGAACAATCAACCCAAATATTTCACCATTAACTCTTTCGTCATTTGAAACATCAGTAAGTTCACGTTGTGTATTATTTGTCATGAGCCACCTTATTCCAGAAACAGGTGCTTGATACCTAATATTCAATGGTCTAGTTCCGTGATGTTCTGCTGTAAATGTTCTAACATTTGGTGTTCTATATCCAGTTATTTCCTCAAATGAAACTTGATATACTGTTCCAAGTGGTATATCTGTTTCTGCAACGTTATTAACAACAGATAATTGATAATCAGTACCGTCATATGATACCTTTACCCAATTTGCAGTTGTTAACGCTGTATTACTATATGAAAGTGTAACTTGCAAATGCTCTTGGGTTAAAGTATCATCAACAACATATGTCACATTTACATACCTTTTTGGTAATGATGCACGTCTTGAAATTGGTGTTGTTGGGTAATAACCTTCAACATTATTTGCACTAACAGTATAATCAAGTCCTTTTGAAACGTTTGTTGTACACATACCATAAGTATCAGATGTAAAGTTTCTTGCACTTTCCTCACCTTCCACTTGAACTGCAACAAGAACGTCAGGAAGTGGTGTTCCACTTTCATTCTGAAGCGTTATAACAACCTCCTCATAATCATTCTTTGTCATATACTCAATCTCGCTAAACAAGTTCGTCTCTGTCACCTCAGATGCGTTCCATTCTCCTGCTGCATGGTTTTCGTTAAATTTGTAAAGTTTTCCATCATACATCACAAAATCGCCTTTTGCATAAGAATCTGTTGTGTCAAACACATTTGCCTCACTCGGTCCGACTACAGTATTCAACTTGCTTGTCTCTTCCTCCAAGTCTTCAATACGCACAACTGCACCATCAATCCTTTCATCCAAATCAGAAAGTGCTGCTGACGTAATCAACTCATTTTCCAATATCACCTTCGTAATGGCTGAATTTGTAACAGCATTCAATGAATCCTCATTCAATTCATTGTCAATAATGACAAGTCCATACCCTGAAGATGATGCAATAGGAATATCAACCTTTTTGTTGTTAACAATGCTTGTTCCACTAACCATGACATCATCAACAAAAATGAAATCATTTGCATTTACAGAATCCTTTAAAGTATCTCCATTATAAAATTTCAAACTTCTTTCATTTGTGTCATAAGTGGCATTGTTAAAATATCCGCTTACGTCAGGCACTTCGGTCTTGTCAGCCTTTCTTGTGTTCAGGTCGTTCAATGACGCTGCAATCGCCTTTTCATCATCAAGTATTGTTTTTGTTATTGCGGAATTGCAAACAGGGTTTGTAGACGCTGAATTTAAAATATTGTCTATGACAACAACACCATATGAAGACGTTGTTGCAGTAGGTATTGTTGCAACCTTGTCTAACACTATGCTTGCCCCGTTTACAAGAACATCATCAACCTTTCCGTATCTTGTGTCAGATTCTGTCTTCGTGTAATACAGGTTACTGTCAAAGATATGCGATATTGGAATATTTATGGAATCCTTTCCTGCATCCGTATTGAATGTTACAACAAGGCATTTGACGTTGGTTCCACCGCTTTCAATGTCTTCAACAAGAACTGAATTGACCATGCCATCCTTTATGAAGTCTGTTGCGTCAATAAACGCCTTTTGTACGTTATTGTTATAAAAATTTATTGTTTTGACACTTGATACATACTCAACTCTGTCAAAATACATATCAACTTCAGGAATTTCAGTACGATCCGCTTTCTTTGTGTTCAAGTCGTTCAAAGCAGCAGCCGTAACTTTCTCATCCTCAGATATGATGTTTTCAAAATAAGTATCGTTTGAGAATTTTACAATCTCATCATTACTATTCCTTATTGATAATGTTTCATATCCATCGGCAAAGTTTATTGCAAGTTCTCCGTATTCTATTTGCTCACTGGTTGGCAATTTTGCCTCGCCGTTTTCAACCACATTGCTTCTTATATGCAAAAGCTTCCGTCTTCCCATTATATAATGCTTGTTTTTGTTAAAAAATTATTTTTTAATATTCAATATGATTATAAGAAATGGGTACAACACGTATTTTCTGTACCCATTCCACTACTTGTAACAGTATCTCCAAATACAACGCTTTCAATGGCGTTGGCATATTGTCTTTAAACGTAATTACAGAAGTGCTTTAGGCTTCAGGCGTTCCTTGGAACTTTATTACCATGCCGTTTATTTTCAAATACATCGTATGATCAGGACTATAGTACCCAAGTTGACCTTCTTGCAGATCTGTTTCAATTTCGTCAACACTTGACAAAAGTTTTACCTTTCCTGCTTCTTCAACCTTGTCACTAACGTTGTTCAAGGCAGATGCTATTACCAACTCATTGTCAGCAATCTTCTTCTCCACCTTTGAAAATGCGTGATTGATGGTGTCACTTGAAGTTATCCCACTTTCATCGCTGTCATTAACTTTAATGTAACCATCCAACGTCATATTTTCAGTTTCCTTATTTGACAATTGCTCATGAATATCAGCAACCCTACTGTTAAGGTCGTTAAGTGCATATGATGTAACTTCCTCTTCCTTTTCCAACATGGCTGTAACTGCGGCGTTTGATATAGGATTCTGAGATGCCGAATCAAGGGATTCATCAATATCACCTCTTGTTAAAACCTCTACTCCGTTGTATGTAAATTTTCCTTCATTTTCTGTGTGTACGGATACGTCACCTCCTACAACAAAATAGTTTGCCCCATCTGAAATCTCAGTATGTGTCGCATTAATATAAATTGTGCCACCATCAAGTCTATCTAAAATTATGGAACAAGAACCATTATCAATTTTTGGTGTGCCATCGGTTTTATTCTCAGTGTAATATTCCAACGCATCCTGTTTTTCGTTCCAAGATTCCTTTTCAGAGTTTGTTACATGGACTGATGAATTTTCACTATGCTCATTTATCCTTGCATTCAAGTCATTCAAAGCAAAAGATGTAACTTTTTCAGTCTTTTCAATCATTTTTGACACGGCTTCATTGGCAACAGGATTCTTAGAAGCGTTATCCAATTCGTCATCGACAGTAACAACACCATATACGGATGAAGAAGCAATTGGAATAACAGCAGTCTTATTTGACACAATACTTGTACCGTTAATTGTAACATCACTTACTTTTGTAAATGCAGAAGTATTTATTTGACCAATAACCAAGGATTCAGGAAGTTCTCCGTTTGCAAAATATATGACATCACCCTCTTCATCGTATAAGCATTGTTGGAAACAACGTTGCGCTAAGGCACCCAATTCTTCGTTAGTCTCTTCCTTTGTATAGTATAGCCTACTGTCAAATATGTCAGAAATAGGGATATTTATGTTCTCCTTTCCTGAATCGGTGTTAAAAGTTATAACAAGGCACTTGACAGTACTGCTTCCGCTTTCAACGTTTTCGACAGAAACCGCATTTACCATACCGTCCTTGATAAAAGAAGTAGCGTCAATCGATGCCTTTAAAGTATCCCCATGATAAAAATTGATAGTGTTGGAACTTGACACGTAATCCGCACCGTCAAAATAATCACTCACGACAGGTATTTCACTCTTGTCAGCCTTTCTTGTATTCAAGTCATTCAAAGCGGCTGACGTTACCTTTTCGTCGTCGCTTATCGTTTTCATAACGTCTACGACATTGCCATCAACCGCCACATTCAGTTTTCCACCAATAAATGTAGTTCCGTCTCTTCTCACTTCAAAAGCATTTGATTGGTTATCAGAGTCAGCACCGTTTCCAATTGAAAACAATGTTGTACCGCTGTTATCGTTCCAAGTTGTTTCATCAGACACATCTTCTTGGGAAGAAAGGTTGTTGTACCCAAAAGCAACCTCACCGACGTTATGAATGTCAAGCGTGCCATTTGAAGCAACAACACTATCTTTTACAAGCGAATTGTCCTTGCTTCCCTTTTCAAGAACGGGCCACCATGTAACAATATTCCCGCTTGCATTCTGTGTTGATAAAAACTCATTTCCATCAGAAATGTTAATAGCCAGTTCCGATTTCATAACACCCGCAGGAGCGGTTGCAGCATTGTATACGG